>JACCDX010462136.1_pt1 | contig 137634 bp, 140 predicted proteins | sample 7449681 | NCBI WGS metagenome assembly JACCDX01 (sample SAMN15323450, study PRJNA562643) | freshwater metagenome | isolation source: river surface water | place: USA:Blue River Watershed | collected 2017-08-18
GGCGGATTCAAGTACGAAGCGCAACACGGTTTAACGAGGCATGAAACACCTCGTGCGGGGTCTTGAATCCCAGCCGCTTTCTGGGCCGGTGATTCAATCTGTTTTCGATCATAGTCAACTCCTCATCGGTGACAGTTTCCATGCGCCGCTTCTTTGGGATGTACTGGCGCAGCAGTCCGTTGAAGTTCTCGTTGCTGCCGCGCTGCCAGCTGCAATACGGATCGGCAAAGTAGGTCTGGATGCCAAGGGTCTGATCGATGGCCTGGTGATCCGCAAACTCCTTGCCGTTGTCCACCGTCAAAGTCTTCACCCGTGAGCTCAAGGGCTTGAGCTTGGCTTCAATGGCCCGGCCCACCAAAGCAGCCGTCTTGTTGTTCACCTTGGCCAGCACAGCAAAGCCGCTTTTGCGCTCCACCAGTGTCACTATGGCTTGTTTGTGAGCTGCGCCAATGACGGTATCGCCCTCCCAGTGGCCCACCTGCTTGCGATCTTCGATGTGGCTGGGTCTGTCGCTGATCGGGCGGCGGTTGGGGATTTGCCCGCGTCTGTCACGCCCGCACAGGTGGCGTTTGCGCCGGGGCTTTTGGCTGCGCAGGTTCTTGTGTAAATCACCACCGGCGGCCTTGTTCGCATAGACATGCAAATACACGCTCTCATGGCTGATCGCCACCTTGCCTGCAATCTGCTCGGGGCTCCATTGAATGCCAAGGTAGAAGTCCACATCGGACCAGACCTTGTGATCGACACGGCGGGCATTACGGCTGCGCTGTGCTCGCTCAGACGCCTTGGCGCAGGCTTGTTCGGCGCGATAGCCACGCTGGCCACGGCCACGGCTGAGTTCGCGGCTGATGGTGCTGCGGCTCCTGCCCAGAAAGCGGGCGATCTCGCTGATGGTCTGTTTGGCTTTCAAGAGGCTGTGAATTTGGTATCGTTCTTCTCGGCTGAGGTGCTTGTACATCTGGCAACTTGGACTTGGCGGTTTGAGTGGCCATGATGCCTTGACATCCTCAGCCACCTATCACCGGGTTCATCTTTGTTGCACCTCGTACTTGAATCCGCCGGAGAATACGGCAAGACTTATCAGTGCAAACCCCTGTTCCTGATGCACAAGCAATGAAAAATGTCACGCCTGCGACGAACACTCAGGTTTTGTCACCGGCTTTCATTCTTGGCGTCGCCCAGGGCGGCCCAATCCGCATACAAGGCGTACAACTCGCCCATGTAATTTTCCACGGTGGAAAAAGCGATGAGCATGCGATGGTTGGCATGGTTCCAGCCAATCCGCTGCCCACCATGCCCCACAGCCCAGAAGCTGTCTCGGCGTTTGTTGTTTTCGGTCCAAATGAAGTAACCATACCCGTCGAACGAGGCACCGGATTTTTTGGACTGATTGGCTATTTGCGTCCGGGTCGCTCGCCGGACATAGTCAGAAAAACAGCCCTGGCCTGTTTCACTGGCCTTGACCCAAACTGCAAAGCGGATCCAGTCCTCCAGAAAAAGACGGATGTTCCCATCCGCCGCACCGTACCCGTGCCGATCCTGTCCAATGATGCCTGGCCGCTCAATGCCTGCCGCCAGCAGCACCCGATTTTCAACATACTTCGCGTAGGTGGTTCCGGTGGCTTGGTGAAGTGCTACGCCGAGTGCGAGGGGATCGGTGCTGTGATAAACGAAGTAGCTGCCTGGTTTTCTCGGAGCACCTCGCGCATCTTTGTCTGCTGCGGGGACTGGCAAGGTGGTCAGCACGTCCAGAAAGCTCATGCTGCCGTTTCGAAGGCGTTGGTCTTGCTCGGCTGTGAGAATCGTCGAATCGGCGTTTCCGGCCCATGTCCCAGAACTCATTTTCAGGAGGTCCTCCACCCTGGCAAGCCCCAGATCCCAACCGGCCAGTTCGGGGATTAACTGGTCGATGGGCGTCTCCAGCGCCATCTTGTGATCGCAAATGGCTTGCCCCACCGCCATGGCTGTCACCGTTTTGCCAATGCTGAAGCTGAGGTACCTGCGGGCCGCGCTCGCGGGGAATTTGTAGCCCACCCAGACGACATGCGGGCCATCCAGCAGCGCCATCGCGCGGGCCGAGGATTGGTCAAGCAATCGCTTGGCTTTTTCAACGGTGGCTTTTTCGGTTTCTGAGGGCTCGCGCCAATGCAGTGCGGCGGCAGGATGGGCCGTGCGAGTCTGGTGATGCCATGGCTGACCATTCCCCAGCAGCCATTCTTCCGGCGCTGCAGCGTACTTGCCGGCTGTGGGCAACTGAGCCCATGCGATGCCTGCAAGAAGAACCAGACTGCAGGAAGTGATCAGGCGAAAAAAACTCATGAGCAGCTCGCACTGAGATTTAAACACTTGATCATTATGTTGCCATGTCTTTTCCAGCACTGTATCAGCAAAGCTGCCACAACTTTTAGGCTGCAGTCGCTTGCCGCACAAAGATAACAAAAAGTGGGTGCAAGAGCGTGTTTTCATAGTGCCGCCGTCATGGTGTTGAACACGGTGCAGCGCAGGATGGTCGAGGCAATCTCGTGATGACAAAGGATCACTACGTAAAGAAGATTACCCATGGATTTTGGGGAATGCCAGCCAGCGTGCTCGCTGCCCTGTCCGCCAGATGCCGTTGCTGATCGGAGCGCAGGCCGTGGTGCTGTGCATGGCCATCTTCACGTTGAAGGGTGGCCATTGGGCTTCGCGGGGCACGGCCCCAAGACGCGCTCATTGAAGGCGGTGCAGAAAAGATTGTCGTCTTTAACGCAAAGCCCAAAGTTGCCGACGCCAGTCCAGTTCCCAGCTTTGGATGTCGGATTTTTCCTGGACTAAGCCCTCGACCAACACTTGATCCATCTGGGATGGGGCTTGCTTGGCGGCATACATTCGATCAAACAGTAATTGGCGACGCTTGCGTTGAATGGCTTCGTCGGGGTGGTGCAGCAATGCAAAGGTCAAGGCCCAATAGGCAGAGTAGTGTCGAGAAGTGCTCTGCGCGTAGGAGTCTTGGCTCATCAGTTGGTGCAAACTCGGTGCAATACCCCACTTGATTAATTCCCTGAATTCATTAAGTCGCGGTCGATTGATCGGCAGATTGGATTGGCTTGCATCCAGGTTTTCATATTCCATGTAAGTGGCCAAGCCCTCGCTGAGCCATAAAGGCAAGCGCCCGAAGGCTTGACTTAGGTAGTGGTGCGTGACCTCATGACGCACAGCGCTGGCGAACCAGTCTCTGCCTTGAACACGACAAGCAATGTGCACTGTTTGGCTGGCACGCTCATAGTGGCCAAAGGGCATCAGGACATCGCTACCGGAAGCCTTTGAAGCATCGGGGTCTATGACTACGCGAGGTGAGGTGACCGCCTGGCCGAACAGGGCTTGCAACCGCTGTTGGGTGATAGCCCCGATTTTTTCAGCAACTTCAAGGCTGCAAACGTTCCTTGACTGAGCGGCACAGGAGCCGATCAATAGGAGCAATCCCAGGCATCGAATCTTGAGCAGGTTCAAGGTGAAGTGCGAGGCATAAAAAAACCATTGCGATAGGCATCCGCAACAGATTCGGTCAAAGTGCGGACATCATCCTCGTCCCATGACTTTTCCTCATTGAGCAACAGTGTGCGTTCCACGCGAGCTTTGACCTTTTCAGTGAACTCGTATATGGTGATATAAGCCGTTCGCCGTTTAACGGGCATTTGTGTGAATGTATTTCTTTTGATCCAACCTGCGTCTGTAGCCGCGAACACTAGGCGCGAGCCCAGGCTGGGCGGGGCAATCTCCATCTGTTCATTGCGTAAGTAATGCATGACTTTCCGAAGGGTTGAATCGGTGAGCCAAAATTTCTTTTTCAGAGCTTGACTTGGATTGTCGTATTCGGCCAAGAGCCTGAAATGTGCATTCGACAAAATGGCATTAGGTGAAATGGCATGACTGAGATCCATGCCCAGGTGCTGCTGCGCCCAATCGTTCCAGAACTCCATTCGGTAGGCTTCCTGTCGAGGGAAAGGATCCATGCCAGGCAGGCCAGACAATCTGAACAGCTGAGAAACAAATCCCGCACAGTAAGTGAGTCTGCTGTCATTGCTTGGCCAGACCATGTCGAAGTCGAAAACCATGTTCCGTTCAGAAAGCGCCTCAAAGGCGCGAGCCAGCGCCCCTGGTGCAGGCTTGTGGATCGGACGCAGAATGGCCAGCTTGAAGCTTCTGCTCATGAATCGCTCCGGGTCACTGATGTGCATGCCGCTGTCATTGAAGTCGACGATTTGCCCGCCTTTTTCTGGCAATTCAATGTAGACGGAAGCGTGAGAGTAGGGGCCTTTGGGATAGCCAAACTCCCGGTTGAAAGACGGAAGAATATCCACACCATCGCTCAGAATGATGTCGCCATCCTCCAAGGTGATGCTGGAGTCGGGAAACAGAACCGGTGCGGCTTGTGCTGAATGGATGCAAGCCGTTGTGCCAAGTAAAAAGGCCACCAGCAAGGTGGCCCAGAACTGCCGCAGATGAAGCACTATTGCATCAGCCATTGGTATTTCACACCACCCGAGGAACTATGGACGTTACCGTTGCCAATGGTGCTGTCGGCATAAAAGAGCAGTGATTGGCGTGGATTCAAGGTGTAGTTCAAGCCCACCCCCAGCGCGCTGAAATTTTCAGTGCTGGAAAAACTCGTCTGTTTCATGCGGCTCGTTTGCAATGTTCCCAGCAGACTGAGCGATGAGGAAATTTGTGTATTGAGTCCAGCCGTGGTTGAAAGCACATTGCCGCTTTTGCCCATCATCGACACACATGCGTCATTCCTGTAAGTCACGGCGTCAATGCCCAAAGAAAGTCGAGTCAAAGACGAGAGCGCTTTGCTGAACTGGGCATTAACCCCGCCAAAAGTGGTGTTGAAGTGATTGAAGTCGGCAAAGTTGAACGGGCCAGAAGGATTGCGTACAGCAGCCACATCAGCAAACTCCGTCCGGTTGTAGCCGAATCGGCCGCCGAGATTGAGCGTCATGCCGTGCACCTGCTCCTTGAAGAGATGGTAACTCGGTGAAAATGTGAAACCAATTTGCGTCATGTTCAACGCAGAATATGTCGAATTGTTTGTGGTTTGTCGGATGGGCATAATGACTGTATAGCCCCAATCACCAAAGTCGCTCATGTACGAAATGGCAATGCCTTTCAAGCGCATGCGCTGCTCAGAGCCGAGCAACGAGGCGCTGCTATTGATGCGCGTTTGTCCGAATGTCACGCTCCCCGACAATTGCTGAACCGACAGCCCATCGACAGTTGGAGGTATTCCACATGCATCATCACTGTGAGAGTATCCAACGCCGGCGCAATCGCGTTCTTTGGCTGCAGGGGCTGCCACTGGTGCCGACGCTGGAGTTGGTGCAACGATCGGCGTCACGATGGCCAGGGCTGTGCTCGCCGGACTTGCCTTACTGGAGCAAAAACTCATATCGACTACTTCATACGTCACGTTGTTATAGCAAGGCGCTACTCCACCCGATGAGAGTACATAGGCCGAATGAGCTGTGGGTAGCCACATCAATAAGAGGCCACTGGTCAACATGACAAAGACTTGGCGCAGATTCAGCAATGATTTCATGGGGCTACCTTGGTTGGTACCAGCATAAGCAAGTGGACGGGTGATTTTCTTGTCTTTTGCGTGTGTAATTTAAAGATAATATATTATTAGTTTTTACAAAAATGCCAAAAATTAGCAAGCGGCGTGTGCTGCCCGATTCAGACCATGGCGGATGAACTGTTCATCGAACCAGCGCAGAAACAGAAAAACCCACTGACCTTGGCAGATCGATGGGCTTGTCGTTTGAAAATTTGGTCGGGGTGAGAGGATTCGAACCTCCGGCCTCTACGTCCCGAACGTAGCGCTCTACCAGGCTAAGCTACACCCCGAATTCGCGTGTAGTCATAAATTATAGCGTTCAAATTCTCTCAAGCCCGAGGCTCGTTCAATGGGAAGATGGGGGGCAGCAGGTGAGCGCTGCGCATTGTCAGCTCGGACGGCGGAAAGTCCAGGCCCTGTCACTTGAGTTGAACTTCTCGTGCGATCGCCTCACCGATCAGGTAAGAGGCTGTCTCGGAGATGTGGTTGTCATCCATCCACAGAACGCGGCCTTCACTGACAGCTTGGCAGCGTTTGTGAGGACAGAGTGTGTCCGCTGGGTCGAAGACTTTGAGTGGCGCGTGCTGTTTTTGCCATTCCGCAACCAATTTGCGCTCCGTTGCTTGTCGAGCTAATTCGCGCTCCAGATCGAAATGACACTGTGAGACATCTGCCTTTCTTCCAAAGGGCAGTGAATCTGCACACAGACGCGGATTGAAGCGCAGTTCTGGGACGGGTTGAAGATAAACGACCTGTTTGCCATGTTGGATCAATCGCTGGATCGCCGATGTCAGTCGTGATTGGTACTCGGCCACATCCCCGGGGGTGCTGTCAGCTTGAATGGACAGGCGATGCACGAAGAAGACATTCTTTACAAATGTGTTGGCTGCAATCCAATCGATCTGGCTCTCGAATGTTTGGCTGCAATCGGTGCTGGAATGATAGAGGCCAAAAGGACATCCTCCGCGTCCGATGAGTTTCACCACTTGCGTGTCGCTTGACAATGAGCGAGCGATACCCCAGTAGGCATGGAAGGCATGGCTGTCACCAAAAACGATGGTAGTAGGATGGGCGGTTTCGTTGGATTGCAGGCAGATGCGCGCTTTGGGATAGACAAAGTCGGGGGAGCAAACACCTTCGGGATACATCGCTTTGTCTTCCCAGCGCGTAAAGTCCCGTTTCATCGACGTGGGCAACTCGATGATCTTGCGATAGCGTGAATCCAGTCCCTCTCTGACATGAATATGCCATCCCAGCGTGCCCAGGATGAACATGACGCAAAGCAGCCCTAAAGTTACCCATCTCCCTCTGTGTCGGAGAAATTTTTCGACAAGATGGTAAGTGAGGGTGGCCAAGAGGACGGCCAATAACATCCAGCTTGCACGCTCGTAGGTTGATGGCTCACCATTTCCCATGATCCGACTCCAACTCAGGAGCGGCCAATGCCAGAGGTAGAGAGGAAAACTGATCAGCCCGACATTGACCAGCAACTTGTGTGACAGTATTTTGCGATTGATTTCGGCATCTTCGGAGACGATCAGCAATGCCGTGCCAAGGGTGGGCAGCAAAGCCCATCCTCCTGGAAACGGAGATGCTTTATCCAGCAGGGCAGCGGAGGCGGCAAGCAGAGTCAAACCAAGCCATCCCCATAAATTGCGATGTGTCCGTAACAGGGGTGTCCATGAGGATGCATGTCGGCTTGCCCAAGCCAGGCCTGCGCCAATCAACAATTCCCAGGCGCGTCCCCAAGGCAAATAAAAGGCTGATACGCTGTCATGGCGAATGGTCCACAAATTCCACGCAAAGGATGCAATGCCAAACAACAGAATGACTTTGATCAGGCGTGCATGCATCTTGTAGGCCGTCCATGCAATGCATGGCCAGAAGATATAAAACTGCTCTTCAATACCTAGAGACCACAGATGCAGCAGTGGTTTCAAATCCGAAGCAGTATCAAAGTACCCGCTTTCCTTCCACAGTGCCCAATTCGATACAAAGCCTGCACCCGCTGCCATGTGCAAGCCTAGCTGTGCGTACTCATCCGCGAGCAAGGACAGCCAGCCCAGGACGAGGCACGCCAACAACACCAGAATCAGCGCCGGAAAAATACGACGAATTCTCCGGCCATAAAAATTGACTAAACTGAATTGATTGCTCTTGAGGTCTGTTATCAGGATGCGTGTGATCAGAAAACCACTGATCACAAAAAAGACATCAACGCCCACAAATCCCCCGGGAAGCATCTCGGGAAATGCGTGAAACAGCACGACGCTCAACACAGCCAATGCGCGCAGGCCGTCAATGTCCGCGCGGTAGTGTGAAGTGCACATCATGTGCGCCAACTCAAATCAGGTAATGGTCCAGCAGCAGCCCTGCAAACAAGGCTGTGAGGTGGATCAACGAGAATCGAAACGTCTTGCGCGCCAGGGCGTCCGAGTAATGGCGCAGGAGTGCCACGGCATAGGCGATGAAGCCTATGCTCAGCACACTGGCAAAGGCCAGGTAAAGCCAGGAGCTCATGCCAAATGCAAAGGGCATCAGGCATGCCGCTGCCAGCAGCAGCGTGTAGAGCAGGATATGCACCCGTGTGAAAGCGTTGCCGTGGGTCACGGGCAGCATGGGCAAGCCGGATTTGCGGTAGTCTTCAATGCGGTAAAGCGCCAGGGCCCAGAAGTGCGGAGGTGTCCACAGGAAGATGATCAGGAACAGGATCGCAGCCTCGGCGCCGACATCCCCCGTCATGGCCGACCAGCCCAGCACGGGCGGCATGGCGCCGGAGGCGCCGCCAATCACGATGTTCTGCGGGGTCAGTGGCTTGAGCACCATGGTGTAGATGATGGCGTAGCCCACAAAGGTGGCAAAGGTGAGCCACATGGTCAGAGGGTTGACCCACAGGTAGAGCAGGATTGACCCCAGAGTGCACAGAGCAGCCGAGAATGCCAATGTCTGCCAGTCGGACAGTTGGCCCTGCGCTGTAGGTCGCCAGGCGGTGCGGCGCATCTTGGCGTCAATGCTTTTTTCGACCAGGCAATTGAAGGCAGCCGCGGCGCCAGCCACCAGCCAGATGCCCAGGCAAGCGATGGCCATCAGTAACCACTCCTGCGGTGTTGGCAGCCCCGGCACTGCCAGCACCATACCAATCAGGGCGCAGAACACGATCAGCTGGATGACCCTGGGCTTTGTCAGGGCGTTGTATTGTCTAAAAATGGGGCCCATCATGGATTTGTGTGGTTTTGCGGGTCGTGGCCGGTGTTTTTCAATTCAGGGGGCGATTGTGGGTCAAATCCCGTGGGATTGCTGACCGACGCACGAAAGAAGGTTGCTGGAAGGGCAAGGCTTTTGGCGCACTCGGCGCCGGGGGGCGGGAGAGCATGGGCGCTGTGTATAATTTCTGATGTAAATCAATCAAAAATCATATTTTTACAGAATCCCCATGAGTCTCAAATCTTTAGTCTTAACGACGAGCCTGCTTGCGGGCGCGTTAGTCCAGATGTCACATGCGCAGGATCTCAAGGGTGATGCGCAGGCCGGTGAAAAAAAGATTGCCATGTGCATCGGGTGCCACGGTATCCCGGGGTATCAAGCCAGTTTCCCGGAAGTTCACAAGGTGCCGATGATTTCGGGTCAGGGCGCGAAGTACATTTTCAATGCCTTGCAGGCCTACAAATCAGGTGAGCGCAAGCATCCCACCATGCGCAGCATTGCGCAGGGCCTGAGTGACCAGGACGCTGCCGATGTGGCAGCTTATTATGAGATGCATGGCAAGACGACGCCTGCCCCTGAGCAATTGGCGCCCCCGCCTGCAGTGGTCGCCGAGTTGCTGAACAAGGGCGGTTGCGTGGGTTGCCATGGCGCCAACTACAGCAAGCCTGCCACCCCCGACTTCCCCAAGATTGCCGGCCAGCACCGTGACTATCTGTTCGTTGCGCTCAAGTCCTACAAGGCTGAAGACGCTGCCACATGGGGGCGCAACAATCCTGTCATGGGCGGCATCGCCAAGCAATTCTCCTTGGCTGAGCTCAAGCTGATTGCCAATTATTTGGGAACCCAGCCTGGAGAGCTCAAAATCGTTCCCCAGTCTAAATTCCGTTGAGACCGGTTGGTCGCTGCCAACACAGTTTTTCAAGGATTAAAAATTGAATATCTTTAGCCAACACTGGAAAAAAATCGCCCACAGCTGCGTTGCAGCGCTTTCGTGGTTCGCGTTTGCGGCGCATGCCGTGAACGATCTGCCGGGCGGTCCCTCCGTGCGCCAACTCGGCCTGCACAATCCTGCCACCAAACTTGCCCAAGAACAGGCTGACCTGCATTGGTTCATGATGATGATCTGCCTGGGCATCTTCGTGGTGGTTTTCGGTGTCATGTTCTATTCGATCTGGAAGCACCGCAAATCCGTTGGTCACGTGCCGGCCACTTTCCATGAGTCCGTCAAGGTTGAAATCGCCTGGACGGTGGTGCCCTTCATCATCGTGATCTTCATGGCCATTCCGGCCACCCGCACGGTGATTGCGCAAAAAGACACGGCCAATGCCGACTTGACCATCAAGGCCACCGGTTACCAGTGGCGTTGGGGTTATGAATACCTCAAGGGTGAAGGCCAGGGCATTTCCTACATTTCATCCCTGGACAACGAACACCGCCTGCTTTCCAACAACGGTGCCAAGGGTGCAACGCCGGATGATTACCTGCTGAAGGTCGACAATCCTCTGGTGGTTCCTGTGGGCAAGAAAATTCGCATCATCACCACCAGCTCTGACGTGATCCATGCCTTTGCCGTGCCATCTTTTGGCATCAAGCAAGATGCGATCCCTGGTTTCGTGCGTGACACCCATTTCCGCGCTGAGCGCGTGGGCGATTTTTACGGTCAATGCCAGGAATTGTGTGGCAAAGAGCACGCCTACATGCCCATCCATGTGAAGGTGCTGTCTGAGGCTGACTATGCGGCCTGGGTGCAGAAGAAGAAATCGGGCGCCCCCGCCGCCGAGGATAAAAAGACTGCTGCGGCAGGCACTGAGCAAGTGGCTCAGGCTGCTGTGACGGTTCAGAAGTGATTGCGTTGAAAGACCGAGGTACACCATGAGCGCTGTTTTCCCATCCCACGGAGCTGGGGCCGATTCACACGATCACGATCATCACCATCCGCACGGATGGCGTCGCTGGGTCTATGCGACCAACCACAAGGACATTGGTACCTTGTACTTGCTGTTCGCCTTCACCATGCTGATGCTGGGCGGCGTGCTGGCACTGGGCATTCGTGCCGAGCTGTTCCAGCCGGGCTTGCAGGTGGTCAACCCTGAGCTGTTCAACCAATTGACGACCATGCACGGTCTGATCATGGTGTTCGGCGCCATCATGCCGGCATTCGTGGGCTTCGCCAACTGGATGATCCCGCTGCAGATCGGTGCATCCGACATGGCTTTCGCGCGCATGAACAACTTCAGCTTCTGGCTGATGATTCCTGCTGCCGTGATGCTTGCCGCGTCCTTCTTCATGCCCGGTGGCGCCCCCGCCGCTGGCTGGACCCTGTATGCGCCGCTGACCATGCAAATGGGCCCTTCGATGGATGCCGGTATTTTCGCGCTCCACATCCTGGGTGCCTCCTCGATCATGGGCTCGATCAACATCATCGTGACCATCCTGAACATGCGCGCACCTGGCATGACGCTGATGAAGATGCCTTTGTTCGTCTGGACCTGGCTCATCACCGCATTCCTGCTGATCGCCGTGATGCCCGTGCTGGCTGGCGCGATCACCATGACGCTGACCGATCGCCACTTTGGGACCACCTTCTTCAACCCGGCGGGTGGTGGCGACCCCATCATGTTCCAGCACATCTTCTGGTTCTTCGGTCACCCTGAGGTCTACATCATGATTCTGCCGGCCTTCGGCATCGTGAGCCAGATCATCCCGGCGTTCGCACGCAAGAAACTGTTTGGCTACTCTTCGATGGTGTACGCCACGGCTTCCATCGCCATCCTGTCCTTCATTGTGTGGGCGCACCACATGTACACCACGGGTATGCCGGTCACTGGCCAGCTGTTCTTCATGTACGCCACCATGTTGATTTCTGTGCCCACGGGCGTGAAGGTGTTCAACTGGGTGGCCACGATGTGGAAGGGTTCCATGACCTTTGAAACCCCGATGCTGTTTGCCATCGGTTTCCTCTTCGTGTTCACCATGGGTGGTTTCACGGGTCTGATTCTCTCCATGGCCCCGATCGACCTGCAACTGCAGGACGGCTATTACGTGGTGGCCCACTTCCACTATGTGCTGGTGGCTGGCTCACTGTTCGCCATGTTCGCCGGTTTCTACTACTGGATTCCGAAGTGGTCCGGTGTCATGTACAACGAAGGCCGCGGCAAGCTGCATTTCTGGTGGACGCTGATTTCCTTCAACGTGACCTTCTTCCCGATGCACTTCCTGGGTCTGGCCGGCATGCCCCGTCGCTACGCTGATTACCCGATGCAGTTCGCCGATTTCAATGCCCTGGCTTCGGTGGGTGGTTTCCTGTTCGGTTTCGCCCAGGTTTACTTCTTCCTCTTCATCATCCTGCCTTGCCTGCGTGGCATTGGCGATAAAGCGCCCCAGCGTCCCTGGGATGGCGCTGAAGGTCTGGAGTGGGAAGTGCCTTCGCCCGCACCGCACCACACCTTTGAGACGCCTCCTCAGCTGAATGAGGATGCTACCAAGGTGATTCACTGAGGTCTTGAGGCATGACGTCTTCGCAACAACGCCGCCAGAATTTACGCCTGGGCCTGATCCTGGCGGGTGTTGCCTTGACGTTTGCCATGGCCCTTGTGCTGAAACTGTTGTGGCTCAGGGCGTGAGGCCATGATGCAAACCAATTTCCAGTTGATGCGCCGGCTTCTGGCCGTCAGCCTGGGCATGTTTGCCTTTGGCTATCTGCTGGTGCCTTTGTATCAAGTGTTTTGCGAATGGACGGGTGTCAACGTGCTGGCTTTGAGCGAGCGTGAATCCAAAGGCTCGATGAATGGGCGTGCGGCCATGCCGGCCAACACCCAGGTCGATACCTCGCGTTCCATCACGGTGGAGTTTGACACCAATGTGCGTGGCCCCTGGCACTTCGCGCCGCAGACCCGTTCTGTGGAAGTGCATCCAGGTGAACTCACCACGGTGATGTTCGAATTCCAGAATGTGCAGGACCGCACCATGTCCGCGCAGGCCATCCCCAGTTATGCACCTCAACAGGCGGCAGCGCACTTCAACAAACTGGAGTGTTTTTGCTTCAACCAGTACACGCTGGCGCCAGGCGAGAAAAAGCAGTGGCCGGTTTCTTTTTACATCAATCCGAAGTTGTCACGTGACGTGAAAACCATCACGTTGTCGTACACCTTCTTTGAAATTGGGGTGGGTTCATGAGTGAGCCCACGCCAACCCCAGGCTCCAAGCCTTCGTTGCTGCGCGCATTTGTCATGGTGGCCTGGTCCTTCTTTGGCATTCGCAAAGGCGCCGAGCACCGTCAAGACCTCTTGATGGTGACGCCCGCACAAATTGTGATCGTGGGCGTGGTTTCGGGTTTGTTGTTTGTCATGTTATTGGCCCTGGTGGTCACGATTGTCTCGAGTTAAGCAGGAGAAAATGCAATGAGCGCCAACACGCACGGCACCACGCCATACTACTTTGTGCCCGCACCGTCCAGGCATCCGGCGATGGCCGCCCTGGGCCTGTTCTTCGTCATTCTGGGCGCAGGGCAGTGGGTCAATGATGCAGATTGGGGCAAGTACTCATTGCTGCTGGGCCTGATCATTTGGCTGTCCACCCTTTACCAGTGGTTTGGCGATGCCATCGATGAAAGTATCCACAACCAGTACAGCGAGCGCATTGACAACTCGTTCCGCTGGAGCATGAGCTGGTTCATCTTCTCCGAAGTGATGTTCTTCGCGGCATTCTTCGGCGCTTTGTGGTGGGCACGGGTGCACTCTGTCCCGATGCTGGGCAACGAGTTGCACACCAGCGTCTTGTGGTCTGATTTCAAGGCCATTTGGCCCAGCAATCTGGCGGGTGCCACCGCTTCGCCCACGGGTACCATCGAGCCCTTCAAGACCATGGGTCCTCTGTGGCTGCCGACCATCAACACCGCTTTGCTGTTGACTTCCGGTGTCACCATGACGATTGCCCACCACGCCTTGCGTGAAAACAACCGCGGCAAGACGATTGCCTTCATGTGGCTGACAGTGATTTTGGGCTTCGTGTTCTTGCTGTGCCAGGGCTATGAGTATGCCCATGCATACTCTGACCTCAATCTCAAGTTGACCTCGGGCATCTACGGTTCGACGTTCTTCATGCTGACTGGCTTCCACGGCTTCCACGTGTTCCTGGGGATGCTGATGCTGCTGATCATCACCCTGCGCCTGCAGAAGGGCCACTTCTCTGCCGACAAACATTTCGGTTTCGAAGGCGCCGCCTGGTACTGGCACTTCGTGGACGTGGTGTGGCTTGGCCTGTACGTGCTGGTTTACTGGCTCTGATCTCGTCGAGCTCGAAAAAAAACCGCCCTTGGGGCGGTTTTTTCATGCACCGTACAAAATGCCGGTGGGTTGAATCCAGCCCAGGGCATGGGCCAGCAGCAAGCACAGGAACAACACGACGGACAAGCCAATGCGCCACGTCAGGGCATGTGCCATGCGATGGGCCTTTTGCGGCTCATGACGGCCGCCGCGAACCATGAAAAAGCCTGCGGCCAGCAAGCTGCCCACAATGCCAATGAATGCCAAGCCGATCCATAATTTCATCCTTGCATTATCGTTTGAATTGGAGTGTGTGTTGTGAGCGCTGACCTCCCTACAGGCATCCAGCCGGCCTGGCGAACGCCTCTTTGGTGGGGCTTGCTGGCCGCCGCATTGATCGTCGCTGGCATCACGGCCCGGCTGGGGTGGTGGCAACTGGGGCGCGCTCAGACCAAGGAGGCCTTGCATGCCCTGATCCAATCGCGCCAGCAGGAGCCACCCTTGCGCAATGCAGACTGGCGCGTGTCAGTTGTGCCGCCGGAGTGGTTGCAGCGCCGGGTGGCGCTTCAGGGGCGCTGGTTGTCGCAATGGACGGTTTTTCTGGACAACCGCAGCATGGGCGGTCAAAGCGGTTTTTATGTGCTCACGCCCTTGCAATTACCGGATGGGCCGGTGCTTTGGGTGCAGCGAGGCTGGGTGGCCCGGGACCGTGTCCGCAGTGATTTGCTGCCCCCGATCGAGACACCCGAAGGGCAGGTGAGCGTTCAAGCGAGAGTAGTGCCGCCCCCTTCCAAGCTGATGGAACTGGGGGCATCGAACCTCGGGCAGAAGGGCTTTGCACCGCTCAGGCACAATGTGGATCTGGACGAGTTCCGTTTGGAAACCGGCGTGCCCCTTCTGGCCACGCTGATGCAGACGGACGAAGCGTCGGATGGCTTGAAGCGGGATTGGCCGCAAGCAATCTCGGGGGCTGACAAAAATCGTGGTTATGCCTTCCAGTGGTTTGCCCTTTCTTTGCTTTCGCTGTTCCTGTTCGCTTGGTTCCAGATCTGGAAAAAAAGAACCCATGACTGACCCGCATTCCTCCCGGGATCTGCACCCGATCGAGTTGACTGTTCACAAGCTGCCAGACCCGGCGGCCAGCACGCCAGACGAGACGGCGCGCACCCGGCGTGGTCGACGAATGCTGCTGCTGTTGCTGCTGATCTGCGCCGCGCCTATTCTTTTGTCGTATCTCACTTACTATGTGATCCGGCCGCAGGGGCGCATGCATCATGGCGAGTTGATCGAGCCTCAGCGCGATCTGCCCCAATGGAGCGCCACCGATCTGCAAGGGCGTGCCTTTCCCCTGACCCAGCTCACGGGGCAATGGCTGTTGGTGTCTGTGGGAAGTGGCGCCTGTTCCGAAAGTTGTGAGCGCATGTTGTTCGTGCAGCGGCAATTGCACAAAATGCTCAACAAGGACAGTGAGCGCGTCGACCGTGTCTGGCTGTTGACGGATGATGCGGTGCCTGCCCCTGCCTTGTTGCAATCCATTGAAGGGGCCACCGTCCTGAAGGTGGCGCCCGACTTGCTGAGCCAATGGCTGGTTCCCGTCTCGGGGCAGACGTTGCCAGACAACCTGTACCTGGTCGATCCCCTGGGTCGCTGGATGATGCGTTTTCCCCAGGCGCAAGACGCCCAGGCGGTCGCGGGCATTCGGCGCGATCTGGAGCGACTGATGCGCGCATCGGCCTCCTGGGACAAACCAGGGCGTTGAAAAATTTATGAAATCCAAAACACTGGCCACGTGGCTGACTTTTGTAGCGGGTCCGTTGGGCTTGCATCGCTTCTACCTGTTTGGTTTTCAGGACACGCTGGCCTGGCTCATGCCGATACCGACCGCCTTGGGCGTCTGGGGCTTTGAACGTGTTCGCGCCTATGGGCTGGATGACCCCCTGAGTTGGGTGCTGCTACCGATCCTTGGGGTCCATGTGGCGGCGTGTTGCCTTCAAGCCCTCGTGTATGGCTTGATGTTTCCTGAAAAGTGGAATGCGCGCTTCAATCCACAAGCGCTGGCAGACGACCCTGCAGGCCGAAGCAGCTGGCTCACGGTGTTTGCACTGATCTTCAGTTTGATGGTGGGGACGGCCGCACTGCTATCTGCCATTGCCTATGGCACGCAGCGTTATTTTGAAACCGTGCTCGAAAAACATGTCGAGCTTGTCGTGACCCAACACCGGTCGTGATTCAGGCGCGGTCACTCAGCGGGGTGGCTGCCACTGCCATTCTGCGGCTTTTGGGGGATGCGTCAGATAAAGTGTCAGGGCGCAGGCCACACTGACCATGGCCCAGCACAAAAAGAAACCCAGGGTGTAAACCCCTTGTCGAGAGAAGTCATGGTTGTCACCCAGCCACAGAACTTCGACAGGATCGATGAGGGTGAACAGCACGGCAATCTGCACCGAGGTGACCAGAAAAGATGGCCACAGAATGCGTAACAGGTTGAATGACTTCATGCGATGGCCCCCAAACGGCGATTGTGGTGTCCAGTTTAGGGGGAATGGTGGTCTATCCTGCTCAGGGTTATCCTGCAAACGCAGGTCATGGCACCAGGCGTCAGCCTCGACGCTGCAGTTCCACGCGCTGTGGTCGTGCGCCTTCGGCCTTGCCGGTGATGGGAGGCGCTGGCAGCCGGCTTTCGCCGGGTTCGATCACAAACTGATATTGCAAAGAATACCAGTCACCCTGCACATCGGGTGCCGGTGCGGGTGTGCCCGTGTGCCGCTCGTATTCGCCGATCAGGGCTTGGGTGACGCCAAATTGCACATCGGTTTCCAGGTGCGGGTCGTCACTGGAGTAAACCTGTGAGAACTGCGTCTTGTAGCCTGGTTTGCAGATCATGAAATGAATGTGGGCCGGTCGCATGTTGTGACGTCCGAGTGTTTGCACCAGGGCGCCCACTGGCCCGCTGACGGGAATCGGATAACCGCTGGGTTTGACGCTGCGAAAGCGCACCCACCCTTGAGCGTCGGTGGTGAATTTGCCGCGCAGGTTCATGTCGGCCTGCGAGGGGTCCTGGTTTTCGTAATACCCATCGGCAGAGCATTGCCACACATCCACCTCGGCGTCAGGCACAGCCTGACCGTGCGAGTCCAGCACACGTACCTGGACGAATACCGGTGTGCCTGGCGTAGCGGATCGAACGATCGAGCCATTTTGAGGTGTGACCGGAGAATTCATGCGCCAGAAGGGACCCATCAGGTTGGCCGTGGTTTCTGTTTGACCCTGGTTGCCATTGTTGATGAGGCAAACCAGTGAGGACACGCCCAATGAGCCCGCCGCCAGCGCCACCTCATTGTGCGAGGCGTTGGTCAGCTGGCCCAGACGTGCAATCCAGCCCAGGGCCTGGTGAAACTCGGGCTCGCTCAGATGGACTTCTCGCACAAAACCGTGCAAATGCCGCACCAGGGCACTGAGGATTTCACGCGTGCGCGGGTCTTGCGCACGTGCCATTTCATTCAAGACCGCCTGGGTCAGTTCGTGAGGGTTGCGGATGGGCATGACGGGACTTTCGCGCGCGGGTGGACAGGCCGCTATCGTAGCGAAAACAGGTCCTGCTAGGGTTTCACCTCGCACGGGGGCGGGCCTTGTCTTGTTAACTTCCCAGGCTGACTTCGATCGGGTTTCTGTCGCTGGCGTTACAGCTTGCGACGCTTGATCGTCCTCTAATCCCACTTGATTTTCTAGACCCCCTGTTTGAGGAGACTTTTCATGATTCGCAGAAATCTGATGCGCACTTTCGCTGCTTTGGCTGCCGCCTTGGCCCTGGGTGCTTCGGCACAGAGTGACTACCCCAACCGCCCCATCACGCTGGTGGTGCCCTGGGGCGCAGGTGGTGGCACAGATGCCACGGCACGGATCGTGGGCACCCTGCTGGAGAAAGAATTGGGCCAGCCTGTGAACGTCGTCAACCGTACCGGTGGCAACGGTGTGGTGGGCCACTCGGCCATCGCCTCGGCCGCCCCTGATGGCTACACCCTGGGCATGATCACCGTGGAAATCTCCATGATGCACTGGGCCGGCCTGACCCAGCTGTCGCCCAAGGACTACACGCCTCTGGCGTTGCTGAACATCGATCCCGCTGGTGTGACTGTGCGTGCCGACGCACCGTACAAGAACCTGGACGATCTGATCAAGGCCGTGCGCGCCAACCCTGGCAAGTTCAAGGCCTCGGGCACCGGCCAAGGCGGCATCTGGCATCTGGCACTGGCCGGCATGCTCAAAGACCTGAAGCTTGAAAATACGGCGGTGCCCTGGGTGCCTTCCAACGGTGCCGCACCGGCCATGAACGATCTGGCTGCGGGTGGCATTGAAATGGTGACCTGCTCTTTGCCCGAGGCGCGTGCCCTGATCGATGCAGGCAAGGCACGTCCGCTGGCTGTGATGGCCAGCCAGCCCTCTGCGCTGTATCCCAATGTGCCGACGCTGAAAGCAGCGACCGGGAGCGACTGGTCCATCGGCGCCTGGCGCGGTATCGCTGGTCCCAAGGGCCTGCCGGCGGATGTGCAGGCCAAGATTGGCGCTGCGCTGAAAAAGATCTATGACAGCAAAGACTACCAGAGCTTCATGAGTGGTCGTGGCTTTGGCGTCATTTATGCCGATAGCAAAGGCTTTGAGCAATTCATGGCCAAGGGCGATGCCGACATGGGCAACGTCATGAAGTCGCTTGGATTGGCCAAGTAATTTTCACCATCCCATGAAGTCCGAAGCCCCTGCTGCAGGGGCTTCGTTTCTTCGGAACTCACCGAGCAATCCATGAAATTCAATGACGCCATCAGTGGGGCTGCCTTGCTGGCACTGGCCCTGGCGATCCTGTTCAATGTTTCCAGTTTTCCCAACATTCCCGGGCAAAACATCGGACCAGCCGCTTTCCCTGGATTGCTGGCTTTCCTGTTGGCAGGATGCGCCATCGGCTTGATCTTCAAAGGCCTGCGCGGCGAGCAGCGTGAACATTGGCTGGTGTTCGGCGCATGGATGAAGTCCTGGTTTCACCTGCGTAACTTTCTGATCACGATCGGTTGCCTGGTGTTCTACATCCTGGCCTCGAATGGCCTGGGTTTCATTCCCTGCGGCATCTTGGTGCTGTGTGCGATGTTCTGGGCACTGGAAGTCAAGCCCAAGCTCATTGTGCCGGTGGCGGTGGTGGTGACGTTGGTCGTCCACACGATTTTCTACAAAGGCCTGCGTGTGCCTTTGCCTTGGGGCATCCTGTTGCCCGTCCAGTGGTAAGGAGAACAGACGATGACTTACGCTGTGATGATGCAAGCCATTGGCTTGGTGATGGATCCCTACGTGCTGCTGGTGATTTTTTGCTCTGCGCTGTTTGGGCTGTTTGTGGGGTGCATTCCCGGGCTGACCGCCACCATGGCGACGGCCTTGCTGGTGCCCATCACCTTTTTCATGCCGCCCGTGCCCGCTGTGGCGGCGATTGTGACGGCGACGGCAATGGCGATTTTTTCGGGCGACATTCCCGGTGCCCTGTTGCGCATTCCAGGCACACCGGCATCGGCGGCCTATACCGATGAGTCTTATCAGATGACCCTCAAGGGGCAGGCTGAAGTGGCCCTGGGTGCCGGCCTGGTGTTTTCAGCGATTGGTGGCCTGTTTGGCACGGTCGTGATGATTTTCTTTTCGCCAGCTTTGGCCGACATCGCCCTGCAGTTTTCCTCATTCGAGTATTTCTGGCTGGTGGTGCTGGGTCTGGCGGGCGCCGTGTTCATTGGCAATTCCAGCATTTTGAAGGCCTCTATTTCTTTGTTGCTGGGCTTGCTGATCGCATGCATTGGTCTGGAAAACCCCGCTGGGCATCCCCGTTTCACCATGGGTCTGGAACAACTCATGAGTGGCGTGGAATTGATCCCGATGATGGTGGGCATGTTTGCCGTGTCGGAGTTGCTGCGCTACATCACCAACATGGACCCGCCGCCGATGATCGCCACCGAGAAGGTGGGGAACATCTTTTCCGGCATGTGGGCCTTGCTGAAAAAATACCCTTGGCCCCTGGTGCGCGGCAGTGCGTTGGGCACCATCATTGGCATCCAGCCAGGGTCGGGCGCCGACATGGCGTCCTGGATGAGCTATGCGATGAGCAAGAAATTCTCCAAGGAGCCTGAGAAATTCGGCACAGGCCATGTGGAAGGTATTGTGGAGTCGGGTGCGGCCAACAATTCATCCCTGGCGGGAGCCTGGATTCCGGCCATTGTCTTTGGCATTCCCGGTGACTCGATCACGGCCATTGCGATTGGGGTTCTGTATTTGAAAAACATGAACCCGGGCCCGATGATTTTCGTCAACAACCCTCAGAACATCTACGCCATCTTCCTGGTGTTCATTCTGGCCAACATCATCATGATCCCGCTGGGCTGGCTGACAGTGCGAGTGGCCACGAAAATCCTGCGCGTGTCGCGCAATCTGCTCATGCCCACCATCTTGCTGTTCTGCATTGTGGGTTCGTTTGCCATCAACAACTCGGTCTGGGGTGTGGTGCTGATCCTGTTCTTTGGCGTCACTGCCTTCGTGCTCGAAGAGAACGGTTTCCCTGTGGCTCCTGCCATTCTGGGCGTGGTGCTGGGGACCATGATGGAAGAAAATTTCGTCACCTCCATGATCAAGTCAGATGGCGATCCGCTGGTGTTCTTCACCCGACCCATTGCGATATGGCTGGCGGCTGGCACCTTCATCATTCTGTTGTGGCCAGTGGGGACCTGGATGGTCAGCCGTCTACGGGGGACATCCGGCGCCCGGGCCTGAAGCCGTCGGGCCATTCCCCTTCCATCACCAAGGATTAATATCCCTGTTAAATTTTAGGCCTGAAGGGGAGTAGCTCCCGTTTGGAACAACATAGGGAGGTGCATTAAGCATCGTTGTTTCAAATACAGACAGGTCGTCATGACGAAGCCAGTGGCTTCCGGCCTGTCAGGCATATTTCATCACGCCATGCCGAGCAAGACCTTCGATCCGTTGCCCTTTGTGGGCACGTCGAAGTGCACGGCATGCGTCGGGTGAATATCCGTCACCGCATCCACACGCGACGTGCACGCCAAGGGTTGAGATTGATGTCAACCTGGAGCTTGCTCATGGAATTTTTATCTGCTTCTTGGTGGTCGGCGCTGCTGGCCATTGTCTTGATCGACCTCGTTCTGGCGGGCGACAACGCCATTGTGATCGCCTTGGCTGCGCGCAATCTGCCACCGCACTTGCAGCGGCGTGCCATTGTGTGGGGCACGACGGGCGCAATTGCGGTACGCACGGTGATGACACTGTGCGTGGTCTGGCTTCTGAAAATACCCGGATTGATGCTGGTGGGGGGGCTGGGCTTGCTGTGGGTTGCCTACAAATTGTTGGCAGACACAGGCGACAAAGACCATGATGGCCCGGTCGCCAGCACTTTTTGGGGTGCCATGAAAACCATTGTGGTGGCCGATGCACTCATGGGCATTGACAACGTGCTGGGCGTGGCAGGGGCAGCCCATGGCGCCATGGACCTGGTGGTCCTCGGTTTGCTGATCAGCGTGCCCATCATGGTGTTGGGCAGTTCGGTGGTTTTGCGTCTGGTGGAGCGCTTTCCCATCATCATCACCCTGGGCGCGGCTGTCCTGGCTTTCACGGCCGCCAAAATGATCATCGCAGAGCCCTTGCTCGACCCCTTGTTTGACGCTTCGGGCTGGCTGCCCACGGTTGCACGCATGGCCACTTATGTGGTGGCGGTTGCTGGCGTGCTGGGGCTGGGCTGGTGGACGATGCGTCGTGAGACTTCTGCCAAAACCCATTCCACCCCGGCTTGATTCATTTGTTGTACTGAAAAGGAGACATGCATCATGGAAAAAATCATTGTGGTCATCGATGACGTCGCACACGCATTGCAGCAATTGCAGCCCATGCGAACAGCTGGGCAGCCAACCTGCTGGTTGCTCGTGGCTTGTCCGCCCCGCCTGACCCGCCATGCCAGCCGCTGGGTTAATTTTTCGGCGCGCGAGGCCTGGCGTGCACGCTGGTCCCAGGACGTGCTGGACCAAGTGACGCAGGCCCTGCAACAAGACGGCGATCAGTTCGAGTGCTTGCAGGTCAAAGGGCCGCTGGCGGCATTCACGCAGGCGTTGCAGCAACGCGCCGGTGCCACGCGCGTGCTGGATGCCCGGCGCCCCAAAGTTGGCCAGGATCTGGCGCCTGCGACTGTCGGGCAACCGGTTCCACAGGAGGGGCCCTTGGCATGGCCGGGTCGCACAGCGGCCATGGGCGCCATGCTGATTCTGGCTGCCGAGTGAACCGCTGACGCTGTCAGTCAGCCTCTGCCAGCGCGCACTGCACAGGATGTGCATCCAGCAACTGGATGCACACCTGCGGTGCGATGGCGATGAGAAAGCCACGGCGGCCACCATTGATGTAGATGCGTGGCAGGCCCAGGATGGAAGACTCGATGTACACCGGCATCGCCCGTCGTGTGCCAAAAGGGGAGGTGCCGCCGACCAGATAGCCGCTGTGGCGGTTGGCTACCTCGGGGGCGCATGGCGCAACTGACTTGGCACCGATCTGTCGCGCCAGGTTCTTGGTGGAGACTTTGCAGTTGCCATGCATCAGCACCACCAGGGGCTTGGCATCCTGATCTTGCATGATCAGGGTCTTGATCACCGAAAACGGATCCACGCCCAATTCACTGGCGCTGCGCAGGGCACCGCCATGGGGCTCGTAGTCATAAGGGTGCTCGGTGAACGCGACGCGGTGTTGTCGCAGCAAGGCCGTTGCCGGGGTTTCGCTGATGTGCTCTTTTTTGGCCATGGCCCCACCGGAGGATCAGGTGCGGCGATCCAGCAGTTGCTCCGCCAGCGCCATCAAAGCCTGGCGGTAGGGGGTGTCCGCCAGCGCCGAGAGGGCTGACATGGCCCGTTGCGCTTCCATGCTGGCGGCGACTCGCGTGGCTTGCATGGCCCCTGTCTGACGCACGATATTCACAATCGGTTCCAGGTCTTCCGTGTTGCCCTCCTCGATGGCCCGTTGCAGGAGCAACCGTTCCTCAGGAGTGCAACGCTGCATGGCAATGATCAGGGGCAGGGTGGTTTTGCCTTCGCGCAGGTCATCCCCCAGGTTTTTGCCCAGTTCGGCGCTGTCGCCCTCATAGTCCAGAACGTCGTCAATCACCTGGAAGGCTGTCCCCAGGGCCTGGCCGTATTGGGCGCAGGCTTCTTCCAGGGCAGGGTCACTGTGTGCCAGGACCGCAGGCAGGCGGGCGCTGGCTTCGAACAGTTTGGCTGTCTTGGAGCGAATGACGCGCAGGTAGCCAGCCTCGTCCAGGCTGGCGTCGTGCATGTTCATCAGTTGCAGCACTTCGCCCTCGGCGATCACATTGGTGGCATCGGCCAGGATGTCCATGACGCGCATGATCCCGCAGTCCACCATCATCTGAAAGGCGCGTGAGTAAAGGAAGTCCCCCACCAGGACGCTGGCCGGATTGCCAAAAGACACATTGGCCGTGGCACGGCCACGACGCAGGGTGGAGTCATCCACCACATCGTCGTGCAACAGCGTGGCCGTGTGGATGAATTCCACCACGGCGGCCATATTGAAGCGCTGGGGGTGTGTGTAGCCAATGGCACCAGCCATGAGCAGCAGCAGAACAGGTCGCAGGCGTTTGCCGCCTGCTGAAATGATGTACCGTGACACCTCGCCCACCAAAGGGACCCCGGAGTCGAGTCTTTGCGCAATGACGCGGTCGACCTCCGCCATGTCAGGGGCGATCAGTGCAAGGGCGGCGGCGGTGCTGTTGGCGGAAGTCAAGGTGAGCGATCAATCGGAAGGCTTCGAGATTATAGGGAGCCTGTTCGCCCAGTGAAGGCGCTTCACAGCCCGGAATTTGCGGACGACTGGAAAAGTGTTAGAATTACGGGTTCTGCGGAAGTGGGTCTGCAGAATTCAAAGTTTTCTTTGAACAATCCTTCCTAAGAGGTTCTTATGTACGCGGTCATAAAAACCGGCGGCAAACAGTATCGTGTTGCTGCTGGCGAAAAAATTAAAGTAGAACAGATTGCTGCGGACGTTGGCCAAGAGATTGTGATCGACCAGGTTCTGGCCGTCGGAAACGGCGCCGAGATCAAGGTTGGCACCCCCTTGGTGTCCGGTGCATCCGTCAAAGCCACGGTCGTGGCACATGGCAAGCACGACAAAGTGCGCATTTTCAAAATGCGTCGTCGCAAGCACTATCAAAAACGCCAGGGGCATCGTCAGCAGTTCACCGAACTGCAGATTGCTTCGATCCAGGCCTGATTGAGGAGCATTTGACATGGCACAGAAAAAAGGCGGCGGCTCAACGCGAAACGGTCGTGACTCCAAGCCGAAGATGCTCGGCGTCAAGGCTTTTGGTGGCGAACACATCAGCGCAGGCTCGATCATCGTGCGCCAGCGTGGCACCAAGTTCCATCCCGGCGTGAACGTTGGCGTGGGCAAAGACCACACCCTGTTTGCACTGGTTGACGGTGAAGTTTCCTTCGCCGTCAAAGGTTCGCTGAACAAGCACACGGTCAACGTGACCCCGGTCTGAGGCTGGCTTCACTGACCCGACAAAGCCCCGCAAGTCGGGGCTTTGTTTTTGGATCCCCTTTAAGATACACCCATGAAATTCGTTGACGAAGCCTTTATCGACATTGCCGCAGGCGATGGGGGCAATGGCTGCGTCTCGTTTCGGCACGAGAAGTACAAAGAGTTTGGCGGCCCCAACGGCGGCGATGGTGGCCGGGGTGGCCATGTGTATGCGGTGGCCGATGTGGCGCTCAACACCCTGGTGGATTTCCGTTTCTCGCGTCGGCATGAGGCACGCCGTGGCCAGCATGGCATGGGCTCGGACATGTTCGGTGCTGCGGGTGACGACATTACCTTGCGCATGCCCTTGGGGACCATCATTTCCGACGCTGAGACGGGCGAGGTGCTGCACGAGTTGCTGGTGCCCAACGAACTCGTGATGATTGCCAAGGGGGGCGATGGCGGCTTTGGCAATATGCGTTTCAAGAGCGCGATCAACCGCGCCCCGCGTCAGAAAACGCCGGGTCACCCCGGCGAGCGCCGCAGCCTGAAGCTGGAACTCAAGGTGTTGGCCGATGTGGGGTTGCTGGGCATGCCCAATGCCGGCAAGTCCACGCTGATTTCAGCCATTTCCAATGCCCGTCCCAAGATCGCCGATTACCCTTTCACCACCTTGCATCCCAATTTGGGCGTGGTGCGTGTGGGGCCGAGCCAGAGCTTTGTCGTGGCCGATGTGCCTGGGCTGATCGAGGGCGCATCCGAAGGCGCCGGACTGGGCCTGCAATTCCTGCGTCATTTACAACGCACCCGGCTGTTGCTGCATCTGGTGGACCTGGCGCCGTTCGATGACAGCGTGGACCCTGTGGCCCAGGCCAAGGCGATCGTGGCCGAGTTGAAAAAATACGATGCCGAGTTGTACAACAAGCCACGCTGGCTGGTTTTGAACAAACTCGACATGGTTCCCGCCGAGGAGCGGGCCGCGCGCGTGAAGGATTTTCTCAAGCGCTCCAAATTCAAGGGCCCGGTCTTTGAAATTTCTGCCTTGACGCGCGAAGGTTGTGAACCCCTGGTGCAAGCCATCTACCAGCATGTCAAGGCGCAGCAAGTGCTGGAGCAGCCACCGGCCGAAGTCGATCCGCGCTTCACCGAGCCGGGTGCCTCCTAATTTCTGTCGGACTTCCCATGGGACTCTCCACTGTGTTGCGCGACGCCCGTCGCATCGTCATCAAAGTCGGCTCCAGCCTGGTGACCAATGAAGGTCGTGGTCTGGACGAGGCGGCCATTGGTGAATGGTGCCGTCAGATGGCCCAACTGGTGCGCAGCGTCGATGGCCAACCGGGGCGCGAGGTCATCATGGTTTCCAGCGGTGCGATTGCCGAGGGCATGAAGCGCCTGGGCTGGCGTACCCGCCCGCATGAAATCCACGAGTTGCAAGCTGCTGCTGCAGTCGGCCAGATGGGCTTGGCCCAGATGTACGAAACCAAGTTGCGCGAGAACAATTTGTGCAGCGCGCAGGTCTTGCTCACCCACGCCGACCTGGCCGATCGCGAGCGCTATCTGAATGCGCGCTCCACCTTGCTCACCTTGTTGCAGCATGGCGTGCTGCCGGTGATCAATGAAAACGACACCGTGGTCAACGATGAAATCAAGTTCGGCGACAACGACACGCTGGGCGCGCTGGTGGCCAATCTGGTGGAGGCCGATGCGCTGGTCATTCTCACGGACCAAAAAGGCTTGTACAGCGCCGACCCGCGACGTGATCCAAACGCCACCTTCATCCACGAAGCGCGGGCTGGTGATCCTGCGCTGGAGGCCATGGCCGGTGGCGCAGGCTCCAGTCTGGGCAAGGGCGGCATGATCACCAAGATTCTGGCGGCCAAGCGTGCCGCAGGCTCAGGGGCCTCGACAGTGATTGCCTGGGGTCGGGAGCCCGATGCCTTGCTTCGTCTGGCACAAGGTGAGGCCATCGGCACCTTGCTGGTGGCGCCCACGCAAAAGCAGCAAGCGCGCAAGCAATGGATGGCCGACCATCTGCAATTGCGGGGCAGTATCACGATTGACGAAGGTGCCGTGGCCAAGGTGCGCGACGAAGGCAAGAGCCTGTTGCCCATTGGCATGGTCAGCGTCGATGGTGAGTTCTCGCGCGGTGAAGTCATTGCCATTCGCGATGGCAAGGGTCTGGAGATTGCGCGTGGCCTGACCAATTACGCCAGCGCCGAAGCCCGTTTGCTGTGCCGCAAACCTTCATCGGATTTTGAAGCGCTGCTGGGTTACGCGGCTGAACCCGAAATGGTTCACCGCGACAACCTCGTTCTCAGCCGCTGATCCGCCACCAGGGCGGCACACTCAGTTTTGCCGGAAACCAGCCTGCGGGTCGGGCTCGAAGCTGGCGCCAGGTGGCAACTCCAGTTCGTGAGGCGCACGGGCCAGGCCCATGGGCAGGCCATGCAGCGCAGACCCTGATTCGCCATCGCGCGCGCGCGCGCCACCACGCAAATAGCGGTTGCGATGGTCCTGGCGTGGCAGAAAGCGCGCCAGTTCGGTCAAGGCCATTTCATAGACCCCGCGCTTGAATTCGACCACCACATCCAGCGGTACCCAATAGTCGTTCCACCGCCAGGCGTCGAACTCGGGGTGGTTGGTGGCGCGCAGGTTCAGATGCCAGTCCTGTGCAACGAGTTGCAGCAGGTACCAGATCTGTTTCTGTCCCTTGTAGAGACCTCGTGCATCCCGGCGGATGTAACGGTCTGGCACCTCATAGCGCAACCAGTCACGGGTGCGGGCCACGATGCGCACATGCTCCGGCTGGAGCCCCACTTCTTCATGCAGTTCTCGGAACATCGCCTGTTCCGGGCTTTCGCCCCGGTCGATGCCGCCTTGCGGAAACTGCCAGCTGTGGGTTCGGATGCGCTTGCCCCAGAACACCTGATTTTTCTGGTTGAGCAAGATGATGCCGACATTGGGGCGAAAGCCGTCCCGGTCAAGCATAATCAAAACCTCAAATTTTTAAACTGAGTCCATTATGCACAGTCCCTCTGTGCCTTCAAGAGGACTCTCCCAAATTTTCTGTCACGCACGCCATGAAAGCCTCCCAGTTTCTCGTCTCTACCCTCAAGGAAGCCCCGGCTGATGCCGAAGTCGTGAGCCACAAGCTCATGATTCGTGCGGGCATGATCAAAAAGCTGGGTGCGGGTATTTACAACTACATGCCCATGGGGTTGCGCGTGATTCGCAAGGTCGAGGCCATCGTGCGCGAAGAAATGGATCGCGCCGGCGCCATTGAACTCACCATGCCGGTGGTGCAGCCTGCCGAGTTATGGCAGGAGACGGGCCGATTTGGCAAGATGGGGCCCGAGTTGTTGCGCATCAAGGATCGCCATGACCGAGACTTTGTCATTCAACCCACCAGTGAGGAGGTGGTGACCGACATCGCGCGGCAGGAACTGCGCAGCTACAAGCAGCTGCCCAAGAACCTGTACCAGATTCAAACCAAATTCCGCGATGAGCGCCGGCCCCGCTTTGGCCTGATGCGCGGGCGTGAGTTCATCATGAAGGATGCCTACAGCTTTGACCGCGACAGCGTGGGTGCCAAAGCCAGCTACCAGGTGATGGCGCAGGCATACCGCAAGATCTTCGACCGTTTCGGTTTGCAATACCGCGCAGTCGCGGCCGACAGCGGTGCCATCGGCGGCGACCTCAGTGAAGAATTCCAGGTGATCGCTGCAACCGGCGAAGACGCCATCGTCTATTGCCCGAACAGTGACTACGCGGCCAACCTGGAAAAGGCCGAGGCTTTGCCGCCGCAGCAGTCACGCGCTGCGGCAGGCTTGCCCATGACCCGGACGCCCACGCCGGGGCGCAGCACCTGCGAGCAGGTGGCAGAGTTGCTGGGTTTGCCGCTGTCACGCACAGTGAAATCGCTGGTGCTGGCCACCGACGAGCTCGATGACGAGGGGCAAGTGCGCAAGAGCCAGGTCTGGTTGTTGCTGGTGCGTGGTGACCATGACATGAACGAGGTGAAGGTGGGCAAGGTGCCGGGGCTGGATGCGGGCTTTCGCTTTGCCACAGTGCCTGAAATTGAAGCGCACTTTGGGTGCAAGCCCGGCTACCTGGGGCCCATTGGCCTGAAGCAAAAGCTCAAGGTGGTGGCTGACCGGGAGGTGGCGGTGATGGCCGACTGGGTTTGTGGCGCCAATGACGTGGACCATCACCTGACCGGGGTGAACTGGGGTCGTGATCTGCCCGAGCCCGATCTGGTCTGCGACATTCGCAACGTGCTGGCAGGCGATCCTTCGCCCGATGGCCAAGGGCCCCTGGCCATCGAGCGGGGCATCGAGGTGGGCCATGTCTTTTACCTTGGCACCAAGTATTCCAAGGCCATGAACGCCACTTTTCTGGATGAAAACGGCAAACCGCAACCCATGGAGATGGGGTGTTACGGCATTGGCATCACCCGCTTGCCGGCGGCGGCCATTGAGCAGAACCATGACGAGCGCGGCATCATCTGGCCCGATGCCATTGCACCTTTCACCGTGGTGGTCTGTCCCATCGGCATGGACCGCAGCGCTGAGGTGAAAGCCGCGGCCGAACAGTTGCACGATCAACTGGCTGCGCTGGGCGTGGATGTGATGCTGGACGACCGTGGTGAACGCCCCGGCGCGATGTTTGCCGATTGGGAATTGATCGGTGTGCCGCACCGTGTGGTGATTTCTGATCGTGGTCTGAAAGAAGGCCAGCTGGAATACCAGCACCGTCGCGATGCTGCCGCCAGCAAGGTGCCTGCCGCCGATGTGCTGGCCTTTGTCAGGCAGCGTTTGGGGCTCTGACCCCCCTCCGGTTGCCCGTAGCCCCTCATGCAGCGGCGGCTTTGGATTCAATCGCTGGCCGGCTCGGTCTGCGGGGTGGGTTGGGGGCGGTGTACATGGGCTGGTTCACAAGCAGAGGAGGCGCTGGCCGATGCAGTGCGCGCAGCGCTGAGGCAGGCAGTCCAGGAGGAAGCGACGCCACCTTTGCAGGCAGACCCGCTCTGGCTGGCGCAGACGCAGACGCGATTGTGGGTGCATCTGCAGCAGCGTCGGGCGCCGGTGCTGCGCGACGAATTGCACAACGAGAGCCTCAGGCTGGCGTTTTTGCAAACCCTCTGGTATGAGAGCAGCCGTGCGGCGTTGGAGCCTGAACTGGTGCTGGGCTTGATTGAGGTGGAAAGCGGGTTCCGAAAATTCGCGATCAGCCGTGCCGATGCCAGAGGCTACATGCAGGTGATGCCGTTCTGGACGCGTCTGATCGGCGATGGTGACGCCTCCCGGCTCTTTCAACCGGCCACCAATCTGCGTTACGGCTGCGTGATTTTGCGCCACTACCTGCGTCTGGAGCGTGGTGATGTGTTTGGGGCGCTGGGCCGCTACAACGGCAGCCGAGGCCAGGAGCGCTATCCGGCCGCGGTTCTGGCTGCGCGCCAGCGCTGGCGCGCAGTGTGAGGCTTAGCCGTTGATCACTTGTTGCAGCTCACCGGATTCATACATTTCCATCATGATGTCCGAGCCGCCAATGAATTCGCCCTTGATGTAGAGCTGGGGAATGGTGGGCCAGTTGCTGTATTCCTTGATGCCCTGGCGGATTTCCGGGTCGTCCAGCACATTCACCGTTTTGATGTTCTTGGGTTCGACGCCACAGGCTTTCAGGATCTGAACAGCGCGGCCAGAAAAGCCGCACATGGGAAAGCTGGCGCTGCCCTTCATGAACAGCAACACGTCGTTGCCTTTTACGAGTTGATCAATGCGTTGTTGCGCGTCGCTCATGGGAACCTCCGATAACCAATGGAAAAGATTATTTCATGCCTGGCCAAAGTCCGCCGCTGCACCGTTCGATGCCCGCAAGATCGCAACGGCTTTGCACGGACTGAAAGCCCGCAGCGGCCAGCATGGCACGTACCGCAGGCGCCTGGTCGTGGCCATGCTCAAGCAAGAGCCAGCCCCCGGCGTTCAGATGCGCTGGCGCTTCGCGCGTCAGGATGCGAAGGTCGTCGAGGCCATCGGCGCCACTGACCAGGGCACGGCGCGGTTCATGCCGCAAGGCGGGTAAATGGGGGTCGTTGTCGGCAATGTAGGGCGGGTTGGACACCAGCAAGTCAAAGCACTGGCCGGCCAGTGCCTCAAACCAGTGGCTTTGCACGGTATGCAAGGGCAGGCCCAGCCATTGGGCATTTTCCTGTGCCACGGCCAGCGCGTCGGCACTGGCATCGCTGGCCCAGACCTGGGCTTGCGGGTATTGTGCGCGCAGGGCCAGCGCGATGGCGCCACTGCCTGTGCCCAGATCCAGCACGCGCGGCGTGGGTAAATTCAGGGTGGCCAGGCAGGCCAGGGCCCACTCGACCAGGGTTTCGGTGTCGTCACGCGGATCGAGTACCCGGGCATCGATCTGCAGGTTCAAGCCAAAAAATTCCTTGGTGCCGCGCAGGTACGCCAACGGTTCCCCGCTGTGACGACGTTGCAGCAATGCGTTGTAACGGGACACTGCTTCAGGCGGCAGCATGTCCTGGTCGTGGGCCAGCAGCCAGGCGCGGTCATGGGGGTTGCGTTGCAATGCCAGCAGCAGCAGCATGTGCACGTCCAGGCGAGGCAGGCCCAGCGCCAGGCCCTGCGCCAACGCTTGTGCCACCTGCAGGTCTTGGCTCATGCCAGTCCCCCTACTTCCAGGGCCTCCAACTGCTCGGCTTCGCGCGCGTGTTGCAAGGCGCTCAGCACTTCGTCGAGGTCGCCTTCCATGATGAAACCGAGTTTGTACAGCGTCAGGTTGATGCGGTGATCGGTCAGTCGGCCCTGGGGGAAGTTGTAAGTGCGAATGCGGTCGCTGCGATCTCCACTGCCGATCAGACCTTTGCGGGTGGCGGCTTCCTTGGCTGCGCGCTCAGCCCTTTCCCTCTCCTGAATGCGTGCGGCCAGCACCTGCAGCGCCCGCGCTTTGTTGCGGTGCTGGGAGCGGTCGTCCTGGCATTCGGCCACGATGCCCGTGGGCAAGTGTGTGACCCGCACCGCCGAATCGGTCTTGTTGATGTGCTGTCCGCCTGCACCGCTGGCTCGGAAGGTGTCGATGCGCAAATCGGCAGGGTTGATCTGCACTGCGCTGGCCTCATCGGGCTCGGGCATGACCGCCACGGTGCAGGCGCTGGTGTGGATGCGTCCTTGCGACTCGGTGGCCGGCACGCGTTGCACGCGGTGTCCGCCTGATTCAAACCGCAAACGGCCGTAGGCGCGCTCGCCCTCGATGCGCAGCACCACTTCCTTGTAGCCGCCGAGCTCGCTGGGCGATTCGCTCAGCACCTCGGTACGCCAGCCCTGGCGTTCGGCGTAGCGGGTGTACATGCGCAGCAAGTCGCCCGCGAACAAAGCCGATTCGTCACCGCCCGTGCCGGCACGGATTTCCAGAAACGCCGGACGTGCATCATCAGGGTCTTTGGGCAGCAACAAGCGTTGCAGCTCGTTGCCCAATTGATCGCATTCGCTGCTGGCTGCCTGGATTTCCTCCTGGGCCATTTGCAGCATGTCCGCATCGGTGCCCGCATCGCCGAGCAGCGCCTGTGCCTGCGCGAGGTCGTTTTCCCGCTGCTGAAGGCGCGCCCAGCGCCCGGCAATGACCGACACGTCGGCGTGCTCGCGCGACAGCGCCATGAACTGCGTCATGTTGCGCAGGATGTCCTCGCTCGCCAGTAAAAAATCGAGCTCGGCCAAACGTTGGGTGTAGCGCTCCAGTTGAGCGCGCATGAACGGCTTCATGACAGGGGGGCTGACAGCTAACGGCCGTCGCGCAAAAAGAAATGTTCGACGGCGTAACGCGCACGCTCACGCGCGGCATGGTCACCAGCGTGCAATTCGGCCATGGCACCATGCAGCATTTTCTGAGACAGGCCTTTGGCCAGCGCCTCCAGCACATGGTCGATAGATTCCCCTTTGGCCAGCAATTTGTGGGCGCGCTGCAACTCCAGCGTGCGCCAGTGCTCGGCCTGGCCATGCAATTGCTGGATCAACGGCACCAGACTGCGCTGATCCAGCCAGTGCAAAAAGCTTTGCACGCCCGCGTCAATGATGACTTCAGCCTGTGCCACCGCCGCTTGGCGGTTGGCTTGCGCAGTTTGAACGACGGTCGACAAGTCGTCCACGGTGTACAAATAGACATCGTCCAGCGATTTCACTTCTGGTTCGATGTCGCGCGGCACGGCCAGATCGACCATGAAGAGCGGGCGATGGCGGCGCTTGTTCAATGCGCGTTCCACCGCGCCCAGGCCGATCAGGGGCAAACTGCTGGCGGTGCAACTGATGATGACGTCAAACTCATGCAAGCGGTCGGGCAGGTCGGACAGACGCATGACCTCGGCGCCAAATTGCGATGCCAGTTTTTCGCCACGCTCCAGCGTGCGGTTGGCAATCGCCATGGCGCGCGGTGTGCGGGCTGCAAAGTGGGTGGCACACAATTCGATCATCTCGCCAGCGCCTACAAACAGCACCTTGACTTGGCTGAGGTCTTCAAACAACTGGCTGGCCAGACGGACGCAGGCCGCAGCCATGCTGATGGAATGGGCGCCGATTTCGGTGGAAGTGCGCACCTCCTTGGCCACGGCGAACGAGCGCTGGAACATCTGATGCAAGGTGGTACCCAGCGCGCCGGCTTCATTGGCGGCACGCACCGCATCTTTCATCTGGCCCAGGATCTGGGCCTCGCCCAGCACCATGGAATCCAGGCCACTGGCCACGCGAAAGGCGTGACGTGCCGCCTGTCCGGCTTCCAGTGTGTAGGTGTGGGCACGCAGCATTTCAGGCGAGACACCGCCTGATTGGGCCAGCCAGTCCAGCGTCTGCTCCAGCGCAGGCTGTTCGGCGGCACAGTAAATCTCGGTGCGGTTGCAGGTGGAGATGATGGCAGCTTCGCCTTGTTGTTGCAGGCTGTCGCGCAAGCCCGAAAGCACCGGATGAAGCTGTTCCACGGCAAAGGCAAAGCGGCCACGCAAATCCAGCGGGGCGGTGTTGTGATTGAGGCCTAAAGCCCATACTGCCATGGGGAGATTATAAAATTTTCGAAATGCAAGCCCTGTCGCTCCTGAACCACTGGCTCAACGGCCTCAGCCCAGCCCTGGGCGTGGCATGCTTGCTCACGCTCTCGGCAGGCTGGATCTGGCGTCAGCAGATGGCTGGCAGCGGATGGCGCCGGCTGTGGGTGACGGCCCTGGCGGGCGTGTTGACACTGGTGGCGAGCCTGTGGTGGTTTGGGCAGGATGGAACCATGCTGGCCTATGCTGCGCTGGTGGTGGTTTGCGCCACGGTCCAGGGCCTGTTTTTGCGACCCTGGCAGCGCTTCAAGCGTCGTCGGGGTTGAACAGGTCAATCCGGTCGGTGATGATGCCATCGGTGCCCAGCGCCAGAAGTTCCCGCGCGACCGTGGCTTCATTCACGGTGTAGCTCAAGGTGCGCAAGCCGTGGCTTCGGGCTTTGTGCACGCGCTCGGCAGTCCACAAGCCATGCTGGCAGATCAGGGCCTGGCAGCCCAGGGTGCTTGTGATGGCCCAGACGGCGTCGTTCCACTGGTGCAACAACAGGCCGCGTGGCAAATCGGGGCCGCCGTTGCGTGCCCCCTCCAGCGCAGCGGGCTCAAACGATGTCAGCAACGGTGGGGTCGCCTGTCCAGCCCATAGTTCGGCCGCCAGCAAGGCTACTTTTTCGCCGGTGCGCAGGGCATGCCCAGGTGTGGGTTTGATCTCGATGTTGAGCGCAAAACCCTGGGCCAGGCAAAAACGTGCCAACGCTTGCAAGGTGCACAGCGGCTCACCGGCATAAGCCGGGCTGTGCCAGCTGCCGGCATCCAGCAGGGACAAGGCCGCCCAGGGCTGATCGCTGGCCAGGCCCTGGCCGTTGCTGGTGCGTGCCAGCTCGGCATCATGCAACAGCAACACCACCTCATCGGCACTGAGTTTGGCATCGCATTCAAACATGCGATAGCCGTGTTGCGCACCCAGCCGGAAAGCGGCCAAGGTGTTTTCCGGGGCCAGCAGACCTGCGCCTCGGTGGGCAATCCAGCGCGGATAAGGCCAGGGGGGCAGAACGGAGGATGGCATGGCGTGTCACCCCTGGGTCTGGGCCTGGCTGGGCAGCGTCAAAAAATGGCGGAATACGCTTTGCATGGGAGGTACCTCAAGGACGCCATTGTGAACGCTTGGCAGACCCTGCCAGAGCCACACGGTCCGTAGGGAATGCTGCACTGCGGTAATATCTCGGTCCAGCCCTTGCTTTGTCTCGAGGCGGGTCAAGATTTGCCCATGAATGCTCCCACACCGCTGAACCATCTGCTGGCGGCGGCTGAAGACAGCCCCCGACTGCGCGAGATTCCCTACAACTACACCTCGTTCTCCGACCGGGAGATCGTCATCCGGTTGTTGGGCGCCAATGCCTGGCACTGGCTGGAACGCCTGCGCCAGGAGCGCCGCACGGGCCGCTCAGCCCGCATGCTCTATGAGGTGCTGGGCGACATCTGGGTGGTGCAGCGCAACCCCTACCTTCAAGACGATCTGCTGGACAATCCTGGGCGGCGGCGTTTGCTGGTCGATGCCCTCAACCATCGTCTGGGCGAGATCGAGCGTCGTCGCACGCCCCAGGACGATCTGGAGCGTGATGCCCTGGTCGGTCAGTTGCTCACAGCTGCGCGCCAAGCCATTGCCCAGTTCGCCCAGGATTTCGACACCCTGGCCGCCCTGCGCAAGAAAGCAGCCCGTCAGCTGAAAAAATTCACGGCCAGCGACAACATCAAGTTCGATGGCCTGTCGCGTGTGTCGCATGTGACCGATGCCACAGACTGGCGCGTCGAATACCCGTTTGTGGTGCTGACCCCCGACACTGAAGCTGAGATGGCCGGGCTGGTGAAAGCCTGTATCGAGCTGGGCCTGACCATCGTTCCGCGCGGCGGCGGTACCGGCTACACCGGTGGCGCGATCCCATTGACCTGGAAAAGTGTGGTCATCAACACCGAAAAGCTGGAGGCCATGACCGAGGTCGAGCAAATCCAGATTCCAGGCGTTGCGCACACCGTGCCCACGATCTGGACCGAGGCGGGTGTGGTCACGCAGCGCGTGGCCGATGCCGCCGAGCGTGCCGGCTTTGTGTTCGCCGTGGATCCGACATCGGCAGAGGCCTCCTGCGTGGGTGGCAACATCGCCATGAACGCTGGCGGGAAAAAAGCCGTGCTGTGGGGCACGGCCCTGGACAATCTGGTGAGTTGGCGCATGGTGACACCCCAGGCCGAGTGGCTGGAGGTCACCCGAACCGGCCACAACCTGGGCAAGATCCACGATGCCGAGATGGCCAGCTTTGAGTTGCGCTATTTCGCCGCCGATGGCAAAACCCCTTTGCGCACCGAGCGCCTGGACATCGCGGGAAGAACCTTCCGCAAAGCGGGCCTGGGCAAGGATGTCACCGACAAATTCCTCAGTGGCTTGCCCGGTGTGCAGAAAGAGGGTTGCGACGGCTTGATCACCAGCGCCCGCTGGTTGGTGCACCGCATGCCCGAGCACACACGCACTGTGTGCCTGGAATTCTTCGGCAATGCCAAGGACGCGGTCCCCAGCATCGTGGAAATCAAGGATTTCATGTTCGCTGAGCAAAAGCGAACGGGCACCTTGCTGGCGGGTCTGGAACACCTGGATGACCGTTATCTGAAGGCCGTGGGCTATGCCACCAAAAGCAAGCGCGGTGGCCTGCCCAAGATGGTGCTGATTGGCGATATTGCAGGCGACGATGCCGACGCCGTGGCACGCGCCACTTCCGAGGTGGTCCGCCTGGCCAACTCGCGCAGCGGCGAGGGTTTCATCGCCATCAGCGCCGAGGCGCGTAAAAAATTCTGGCTGGATCGCAAACGCACCGCTGCCATCAGCCGGCACACCAATGCTTTCAAGGTCAACGAGGACGTGGTGATCCCCCTGCCGCGCATGGCCGAATACACCGATGGCATCGAGCGCATCAACATCGAGTTGTCCCTGCGCAACAAATTGCAACTGTGCGACGCCCTCGACGACTTTTTCGCACGCGGCCAGTTGCCGCTGGGCAAATCCGACGATGTCACAGAGCTGGCCTCGCCCGAATGGCTGGAAGACCGCGTGCAGCAGGCACGCCAGCGGGTGGGCGAGGTGCGCGCCTTGTGGCAGCAGTGGCTGCGCGAGGTGGACACACTGTTCCCGCAGTTGCAGGACCACCGCCTGCGCGCCAGCTGGAAAACACAAATCCGGGTCGACCTGCAGAATATTTTCACCGGCGCCGTGTTTCAGCCCATTCTGGATGAGTGCAACGCCATTCACCAGCGCGTGCTCAAGGGGCGCGTGTGGGTGGCCCTGCACATGCACGCCGGCGACGGCAATGTGCACACCAATATTCCCGTCAACAGCGACGACTACGCCATGCTGCAAACCGCCCACGAAGCGGTGGCGCGCATCATGGTGCTGGCGCGCTCCCTGGATGGCGTGATTTCGGGCGAGCACGGCATCGGCATCACCAAGCTGGAATTCCTGACCGACGCCGAACTGCAGCCGTTTGCCGATTACAAGGCCCGCATCGATCCCGAAGGCCGATTCAACAAAGGCAAACTGCTGCGTGCGCAACCCGGGGTGACCGATGTGCGCGCGGCCGACCTCAGCCAGGCCTACACGCCCAGCTTTGGTTTGATGGGCCATGAGTCGCTCATCATGCAGCAATCCGACATCGGTGCCATCGCCGACAGCGTGAAGGACTGCCTGCGTTGCGGCAAGTGCAAGCCGGTGTGTTCCACCCATGTGCCGCGTGCCAATTTGCTCTACAGCCCGCGCAACAAGATTCTGGCCACCTCCTTGCTGGTGGAGGCCTTCCTGTACGAAGAGCAGACCCGTCGTGGCGTGTCCATCAAGCACTGGCAAGAGTTCGAGGATGTGGCCGACCATTGCACGGTGTGCCACAAATGCCTGTCGCCTTGCCCTGTGAAGATTGATTTCGGTGATGTGTCAATGAACATGCGCAACCTCTTGCGCAAGATGGGGCAAAAGAGTTTCCGTCCTGGCAACGCTGCTGCCATGTTCATGCTGAACGCCACCCGGCCTGAAACCATCAAGCTGGCGCGCGGCGCCATGGTGGATGTCGGCATGAAGCTGCAACGCTTCGCGCACGACATGCTGCGCGTGGTGGCACGCAAGCAGACCAGTGCGCCGCCGGCGACGGTGGGGGCTGCGCCCATCAAGGAGCAGGTGATTCATTTCATCAACAAGAAGATGCCAGGTGGCCTGCCCAAGAAAACCGCGCGTGCCTTGCTCGATATCGAGGACAAGGACTATGTGCCCATCATCCGCAACCCGAAAGCGACCACGCCTGATTCCGAAGCGGTGTTCTATTTTCCGGGCTGCGGCTCGGAGCGCCTGTTCTCGCAGGTCGGGTTGGCCACGCAGGCCATGCTGTGGCATGCCGGGGTGCAGACTGTGCTGCCCCCGGGCTACCTGTGTTGCGGCTATCCACAGCGGGGCAGTGGTCAATTCGACAAGGCCGAGAAAATCATCACCGACAACCGGGTGCTGTTCCACCGCGTGGCCAACACCTTGAATTACCTGGACATCAAAACGGTGGTGGTCAGTTGCGGCACCTGCTTCGATCAATTGCAAGGCTACGAATTCAACAAGATCTTCCCGGGCTGCCGGATTGTCGATATCCATGAGTTCTTGCTGGAAAAAGGGGTGACCTTGAACCCCGGGCAGCAAGGCGCCTACCTCTATCACGACCCCTGCCACACCCCCATGAAGCAGCAAGACCCGATGAAAACGGTCAAGTCCCTGGTGGGTGAGCGTGTGCTGAAGTCAGACCGCTGCTGTGGCGAGTCGGGTACCCTGGGCGTCAGCCGTCCCGACATTTCCACCCAGGTGCGCTTCCGCAAGGAAGAGGAGTTGCGCAAGGGGGAGGCTGATCTGCGTGCCCTCTCCGGTCAGGCCCAGGGCGATGTGAAAATTCTCACCAGCTGTCCCAGCTGCCTCCAGGGTTTGACCCGCTATGGTGACGATTTGCAGAATGGTCTGCTGCAAGCCGACTACATCGTGGTTGAAATGGCCCGACAGATTCTGGGCGAAGACTGGCTGCCAACGTATGTTCAGTCGGCCAACGCCGGCGGCATTGAGCGCGTGCTCGTTTGAGGAGAGATCATGGCTGGATTGGACAAAAACACCCCGCAGCCGCAGGACATCACCGTGCATGGCCAGTCGCGCCTGCTGGAAATCAGTTTTGCCAACGGCGAGATTTTTCGGATTTCCTTTGAGTTGATGCGCGTTTACAGCCCCTCGGCCGAGGTGCAAGGCCATGGACCTGGGCAGGAAGTGTTGCAGACCGGCAAGCGTCATGTGACACTGACAGCCCTGGAGCCGGTTGGCAACTATGCCGTGAAACCTGTCTTCAGTGATGGCCATGATTCGGGCATTTTTTCCTGGGACTACCTCTACGAACTGGGCGCCCAGCAATCGGCCTTGTGGGAAGCCTACGAACAACGCCTGTTGGCCGCGGGCGTTCAACGCGATGACCCGATGCCCGAAAAAAATGGCGCTGCTTGTGGCCACAGTCACTGATCTGCAAGGTTCAGGCGATACCATTGTCAAATCTATGAGCACCACCCATTTCGGATTTCAGACCGTTGACGAGCGCGAAAAAGCGCAGCGCGTGCGCGGGGTGTTCGACTCCGTTGCCTCCAAATACGACATCATGAACGACTTGATGTCTCTGGGGCTGCACCGTGCCTGGAAGGCCTACACCGTGATGGTGGCCGATCTGCAGCCCGGTCACCGCGTGCTGGACATCGCTGGCGGCACGGGCGATTTGTCGCTGGCGTTCGCCAAGAAAGTGGGGCCCACCGGTCAGGTGGTCCACACCGACATCAATGAGGCCATGCTGCGCACCGGGCGTGACCGCCTGCTCAACCTGGGGCAGGTGTTGCCGACCCTGGTGTGTGACGCCGAAAAGCTGCCCTTTGCGGATGCCTACTTCGATCGTGTCAGTGTGGCTTTCGGCCTGCGCAACATGACCCACAAGGACCAGGCTTTGCGCGAGATGGCGCGCGTGCTCAAGCCCGGTGGCAAGCTGCTTGTATTGGAGTTTTCCAGGGTGGCCAAGCCGCTGGAGAAAACCTACGATTGGTATTCCTTCAACATCCTGCCGCGCCTGGGCAAGTGGGTGGCTGGCGATGATGCAAGCTACCGCTACCTTGCAGAGTCCATCCGCATGCACCCCGGGCAGGAAGAGTTGAAAGACCTCATGAAGAAAAATGGCTTTGGCCATGTGGACTTTCACAACATGAGTGCCGGTGTGGTGGCATTGCATGTTGGAATCAAGTGTTGATCAAAAAACCAACGGAGTAGACATGAACATGAAATTGGGTTCGGTGGTATTGGCGCTGTTTATGGCGCTGTCCAGCCTGCATGCCGAGGCCGCCAAGCGCCTGGGGGGCGGCAAGTCCGTGGGGCAGCAGTCCAGCAACGTGACGCAACGCGAGGCCGCCAAGCCAGCAGGGGCACCCGCCCAAAACGCCGCAGCAGCGCCAGCGGCCGCGCCTGCGCAGGCGCCAGCCCCTGCACCAGCGGCGGCACAACCGCAGCGCAAGCCCTGGGGCGCCATGCTGGGCGGCCTGGCTGCAGGCCTGGGCCTGGCCTGGTTGGCCCACTCACTGGGTCTGGGCGCCGAGTTCGGTCAATTTCTGATGTTTGGTTTGCTGGCCCTGGTCATCATGATGGTGATCGGCATGGTCATGCGCCGTCGTGCGCCTCAGGCGCAAGCGCGCAGCCCTTATGCTTTCGAGGGCGCGGGCTCCGCCGTGGATCCCCAGACCGTGCCGCAGTACAACCCCAAGAACGTTGGTAACGATGCCTCGGCCCGTCCCTGGGAAGGCCAGTCGGCTTCTTTCGAGCCGGCCAGTGCCGCGCCTGCCGCGCCCACGCGCTCGGGTTCCATGATTGGCTCCGCCCTGACTGGTGGCCACCAGAACTGGAGCATTCCCGCCGATTTCGATGTGGCCGGCTTTGTCTCCGCGGCCAAGCAAAACTTCATTACCTTGCAAGATGCCTGGGATCGCTCTGACATTCCGGCCCTGCGCGTCATGATGACCGATGCCATGTTGGCAGAAATCAAGTCGCAACTGGCTGAGCGCGAGGCCCAGACCAGCGGTGCACCGAACAAGACCGAAGTGGTCATGCTGGAAGCCCAATTGCTGGGCATTGAAGACCTGGGTGAGGGCTACATGGCCAGCGTCGAGTTCTCCGGCATGATTCGCGAGGAGCCCTCGGCGGGTCCGAGCCCCTTCCGTGAAGTCTGGAACATGACCCGTCCCAAGGCCGGCCAGGTGGGCTGGCTGGTGGCCGGCGTGCAAGCCCTGCAATAAGGCGCAGGCCCTGCGCCCAGGGCGGGGACGGTTTGAGGGACAATCCTGCCCTGGTGTCCCTCACCGTCTTTTGATGGCTCAATCCTCCCTCGCTCATGGCTACGTCTTCTTTTCCCCGCTTTCCCGAATGGGCCGAACAGGTCCTGAATGGCATGAAGCCGCCCGCCTGGCTGGTGGACGAGGCTCAGCAACGGTTGGTGCTGTTCCTGAACCATGTCCTGATGCATGAGCCGCAAGCGCAGCAGCGGCTGGTGCGGCAAAAGGGCCGGCGTGTGCAGTTGCGTTGGCGTGATCTGAGTTTTGAAGTGGCCTTCACGCCCGCTGGCCTGCTGGAGCGCCAGGCGCCATCGGAACAGGCCGATCTGGTGCTGAGCCTGAGCGAGCCTTCGCCATTCAATGTGGTCAAAACCGTCATGCAAGGCCAGCGCCCTCCGGTGCGCATTGAAGGCGATGTGCAGCTTGCAGCCGAGGTGAACTGGCTGATCGATCATGTGCGCTGGGATCCCGAAGAGGACCTCGCTCGCCTGATTGGCGATGCGCCGGCGCACACCCTGGCCCAGATGGGGCAGCGGGTGGTGGCGGGTTTGCGCACTTTTGTCGCGCAGCGGCGAGCGGGATCAGGCGAGGCCTCTGGGGTGGCTGCACCATGAGTCGCCTCTATCGCAGTCTCTACATTTTCTGGATTGTTTTTCGCTTTGGGCTGGACCAGCTGGTGCTGGATGGCCTGGATCGCCCCTGGCTGCGTGGTGTCACGCGTGTGTTGCGCCTGGGCCGCAAGCTGGAGGCGCCGCGTGGGCAGCGCTTGCGCCAGGCTCTGGAGCACCTGGGTCCCATTTTTGTGAAGTTCGGTCAGGTGCTGTCCACGCGCCGCGATCTCTTGCCCAGTGACATCGCCAATGAGCTTGCCTTGCTGCAAGACCGCGTGCCGCCGTTTGCCTCCGAGGTGGCGGTGGCCACCATCGAGCGCGCTTTTGGACGTTCGGTGGACGAGGTGTTCACCCGCTTTGACCGGCAGCCTGTGGCCAGCGCCTCGATTGCCCAGGTGCACTTCGCATCCCTGAGAACACGCGAAGGCCTGGATCGCGAGGTGGCGGTCAAGGTCGTGCGTCCCAACATGTTGCGGGTCATCGAAAAAGACCTGTCCCTGATGCGCATGATGGCCTCCTGGCTGGAGCGCCTCTCGGCCGATGGCCGTCGGCTCAAGCCACGTGAGGTGGTGGGCGAATTCGACAAGTACTTGCATGACGAGCTGGACCTGGTGCGCGAAGCCGCCAATGCGGCCCAGTTGCGTCGCAACATGGAAGGCCTCGATCTGGTCCTGATCCCGGAAATGTTCTGGGACTATTGCCACACCGATGTCATCGTCATGGAGCGTATGGATGGCGTTCCCATCAACCAGGTGGAGCGCTTGCGCGAGGCTGGCGTGGACATTCCGCAGCTCGCACGCGACGGCGTCACGCTGTTTTTCACCCAGGTGTTTCGCGATGGTTTCTTTCACGCGGACATGCATCCGGGCAACATCCAGGTCAGCATCGATCCGGCCACGTTCGGGCGTTATGTCTCGCTGGACTTTGGCATCGTGGGTACCCTCACCGAATTCGACAAAGAGTACCTGGCGCAGAATTTCACCGCGTTCTTTCGCCGCGACTACAAGCGCGTGGCAGAGTTGCATGTCGAGTCCGGCTGGGTGCCGCATGACACCCGCATCGACGAGCTTGAAGCAGCCATTCGCGCTGTGTGCGAGCCTTATTTCGATCGGCCGCTGAAAGAGATCTCTCTGGGCATGGTGCTCATGCGCCTGTTCCAGACCTCGCGTCGCTTCCATGTCGAAATTCAGCCTCAGTTGGTCCTGCTGCAAAAAACCTTGCTGAACATCGAAGGCCTGGGGCGGCAGCTGGATCCCGACCTGGACCTGTGGAGCACGGCCAAGCCTTTCCTGGAGAAGTGGATGATGGACCAGGTGGGTCCGCAAAAGCTGTGGGCACAACTGAAGTCGGAAGCGCCGCGATACGCCAAGCTGCTGCCCGAATTGCCGCGTCTGGTGCATGATTTCTTGCGGCATCGCCAAAGCCTGCCATCTGCGGATCTGCAGCGCTTGCTGGAAGCGCAAGGTCGCACCCAGCGCTTGCTGCAGCGCACGCTCTGGGGTGGCCTGGGCTTCATTCTGGGGCTGATCGTGATGCAGCTCGTGTTTCAGATTCAATAAACGGATCACCGTTCCTGGAGGGGAAGACCCGTGTTGCTCACCCTGGTCATCGTTTACCTGTTGGTCACCATCGCGATCGGCCTGTATGCGGCCAAGCGCGTGAAAAGCGCTTCCGACTTTGCCATCGCCGGGCGTCATCTGCCGATGGCGATGATCGTCACCACCACTTTCGCCACATGGTTTGGCTCAGAGACCGTCTTGGGCATTCCTGCCAAATTCGTCAACAGCGGTTTGAATGGCGTGGTGGAAGATCCTTTTGGTGCGGGCACCTGCCTGGTGCTGGTGGGTTTGTTTTTTGCGGGCAAGCTCTACCGCATGACCCTGCTGACCATCAGTGACTATTACCGCGAGCGATATGGTCGCACGGTCGAGGTGGCGTGTTCGCTGATCATCATGCTGAGTTACCTGGGCTGGGTGTCGGCGCAGGTGACCGCCCTGGGGCTGGTGTTCAACATTCTTTCGGGCGGGACCATTGGCATGGCCCTGGGCATGGCGATCGGTGTGGTGTCGATCCTGGCCTACACCCTGTTTGGTGGCATGTGGTCGGTGGCCATCACCGACTTTATCCAGATGATCATTCTGGTGCTGGGCCTGGCCATCCTGGCGGTCTTCGCTGGACAGCAGGCAGGGGGTGCCAAAGAGGTCTTGAGCCTGGCCCTCAGTCGTGACCTGTTCCATTTCTGGCCTGAGCCCAGTTTTCACGACGTGGTGTTTTTCTTCGCGGCGGCGATCACCATGATGCTGGGCTCCATTCCTCAGCAAGATGTCTTTCAGCGCGTGATGTCGGCCAACAGCGTGACAGCGGCCACTCGCGGACCGGTGATCGGGGGGCTGTGCTACATCCTGTTCGCCTTTGTGCCGATGTTCCTGGTGGTCAGCGCGTTGATCATCATGCCTGAGAAGGCTGCGCAACTGGTGGCAGAAGACCCGCAGCGCGTCCTGCCCACCCTGGTGATGGAGCAGATGCCTTTCATCATGCAGGTGCTGTTTTTTGGCGCGTTGCTGTCGGCCATCAAGTCAGCCGCGTCGGCCACCTTGCTCGCGCCCAGCGTGACTTTCACGGAAAACATCTGGCGTCAGTTTCACCCCCACATGAGCGACAAGCAGGGCTTGAAGGCGATGCGGGTGACGGTGCTGGTGTTCAGTGCACTGGTGCTCACCTATGCCATCGTCATGCAGGGCACCAGTATTTACGAAATGGTCTCAGGGGCTTACCAGGTGACGCTGGTTGGTGCATTCGTGCCCCTGGTGTTCGGTCTGTACTGGCCTCGCGCGACGACGCAAGGGGCGGTGTTTTCCATGGTGCTGGGCATCCTTACCTGGGTGCTTTTCCTGGCAACCCCGGCCGGCGAAACCTTTCCCGCCCAATTGGCGGGTGTGCTGGCCAGCCTCACGGGCATGCTGGTGGGCTCTCTGGGCCCTCAGGCGGTGCGCAACCAGCAGGGCCGTCATCACCATCTGGCGGGCGTGAAGGACACGGCCAACCTATAATCCAGGGTTTTCCAGAAAAATCCTGCCATGCCCATTTATGCCTACAAATGCGGGTCCTGCGGCCATGCCAAGGACGTCTTGCAAAAAATTTCGGATGACCCTCTGACCCAGTGTCCTGCCTGTGGCCAAGACACCTTCGGCAAACAACTCACCGCGGCGGGCTTTCAGCTCAAGGGGTCGGGCTGGTATGCCACGGACTTCAAGGGTGGCGGCGCTTCGGCCACCAGTGCGACGGCCACCGCGGCTGCCGCGTCCGACAGTGGCACAGCCACGGCTGCCCCCAGCGATGGCGGCGGTGCATCTGCGGGCGGCTGCGGCGGTTCTTGTGCCTGCCATTGATGGCGCTCCATCGGTGTTGCCCCCTGTTCATTCTTTCTAACCCGTCACACTCACCATGCCTTTGAAAAAATACCTGTTGGCGGGCTTGCTGGTCTGGTTGCCTTTGGCCATCACGGTCTGGGTGCTGATGTGGCTGGTGGGAACGCTGGACAGCGTTTTTGGCAGTCTGCTCACCGGCCTGGGCACTGTCATGCCCCACAGCCAGGATGCCTTGCTCGACACGCTGCGCGCCATGCATGGCCTGGGTGTCATTCTGGTGCTGATCGCTTTGTTGATCACGGGTGCCCTGGTGTCCAACGTGGCCGGCCGCTGGTGGGTCAAGCAATGGGACCGTTTGTTCACCCACATACCCATCGTCAAATCGATCTACACCAGCGTCAAAAAAGTGTCGGACACGCTGTTCTCCAGCAATGGCAACGCCTTCCGCCAGGCCTTGCTGGTCCAGTACCCGCACGCGGGGGCCTGGACCATTGCCTTTCAAACCGGCACGCCCATGGGCGAGGTGGCAGATCAATTGGGCGATGACTACCTCAGCATCTATGTGCCCACCACGCCCAACCCGACCAGCGGCTTTTTTCTGATGGTCAAGCGCAGCGACGTTCGCGAACTCGACATGAGCGTGGACCAGGCGCTGACCTATGTGATTTCCATGGGCGCGGTGGCACCCGATGCCAATGCACAGCCCGAGCTTGCTGCACCGCCCCCGTCCTTACCTACCAAGAGAAACTGATATGTCCATGCGCTCCCATTACTGCGGTCTGGTGACCGAGGCTCTGAACACCCAAACCGTCACCTTGTGCGGTTGGGTGAACCGTCGGCGCGACCATGGTGGCGTGATCTTTGTGGATCTGCGTGATCGTGAGGGTTATGTGCAGGTGGTGTGCGATCCTGACCGTCCCGAGATGTTCAAGACCGCCGAAGGCCTGCGCAACGAGTTCTGCGTGCAAGTCAGGGGCGTGGTCCGTCCGCGTCCCGAAGGCACCACCAACGATAACCTCAAGAGCGGCAAAATTGAAGTGCTGTGCCATGAACTGACGGTGCTCAACCCCTCGGTGACGCCTCCGTTCCTGCTGGACGATGAAAACCTGTCGGAAACCACGCGCCTCACGCACCGTGTGCTGGATCTGCGCCGTCCTTACATGCAGAACAACCTGATGCTGCGTTACAAGGTGGCGATGGAGGTGCGCAAATTTCTGGACACGGAGGGGTTCATCGACATCGAGACGCCCATGCTCACCAAGAGCACACCCGAAGGTGCGCGTGATTACCTGGTGCCCAGCCGTGTGCACGACGGCCAGTTTTTCGCCTTGCCCCAGTCGCCCCAGCTTTTCAAGCAACTGTTGATGGTGGCAGGCTATGACCGTTACTACCAAATCACCAAGTGTTTTCGGGACGAAGACCTGCGGGCCGATCGCCAGCCTGAATTCACCCAGATCGATATCGAGACCTCGTTCCTTGGCGAGGAAGACATCCGTGCCATGTTCCAGGGCATGATTTGCAAGGTGTTCAAGAACGTGCTGAACGTAGATCTTGGCGAGTTCCCGGTCATGGCGTATGCCGAGGCCATGCACCGCTTCGGATCAGACAAGCCCGACCTGCGCATCAAGATGGAGTTCACCGAGCTCACCGATGTCATGGCCGATGTGGACTTCAAAGTGTTCTCCGGTCCTGCCACCACCCCAGGCGGGCGTGTGGTGGCCTTGCGTGTCCCGCAAGGCGGCCAGATGAGCCGCAGCGAGATCGACGGCTACACCGAGTTCGTCAAAATTTACGGTGCCAAAGGCCTGGCCTGGATCAAGGTCAACGAAGTGGCCAAGGGCCGCGATGGACTGCAGTCGCCCATTGTGAAGAACCTGCACGACAAGGCTGTGGCTGACATCCTGTCGCGCACTGGCGCACAAGACGGTGACCTGCTGTTCTTTGGCGCGGACAAGGCCAAGATCGTCAATGACGCCATCGGTGCCCTGCGCATCAAGATCGGTTTGAGCGACTTTGCCAAGAAGGCGGGTATTTTCGAAAACCGTTGGGCCCCCATGTGGGTGGTGGATTTCCCGATGTTCGAATTCGACGAGGAGTCGCAGCGTTACACCGCTGTGCACCACCCGTTCACGTCGCCCAAGGATGGTCACGAAGACTGGATGGTCACGGCGCCGGAAAAGTGCATTGCCAAGGGCTACGACATGGTGCTCAACGGCTGGGAGATCGGCGGTGGCTCGGTGCGTATTCACCGCGCCGATGTGCAGCAAAAGGTGTTTGACGCATTGAAGATCACGCCCGAAGAAGCGCAGCTGAAATTCGGTTTTCTGCTCGATGCCCTGCAGTACGGTGCGCCTCCCCACGGTGGCCTGGCCTTTGGCCTGGACCGCATTGTCACGCTGATGACCGGTGCCGATTCAATCCGCGACGTGATTGCTTTCCCCAAGACCCAGCGCGCCCAGTGTCTGCTGACGCAAGCCCCCTCGCCGGTGGACGAGAAGCAGTTGCGCGAGCTCCACATTCGTCTGCGCAACGTCACTGCACCCGCTTAAGCTGTTTCTCCTGCAGCCGGGCAGACCCGCTGCGCATGCGGCGAGGGAATGTGGGTGGTGGGAGAATGGCGGCATGAGACATACCGAACCCCTGCGACTCGCCACCCGCCACAACGGCCGGCGGGATGGCGAACTCGTGCTGGTGGATGCTGGCTTGCAGCATGTTGCCGCTGTGCCCCACATTGCGCCTACCTTGCAAGCGGCGCTGGATGACTGGCAGACGCTGGCGCCCGACTTGCTGGCCGCCCAGAACGAGTGGATGGCTCGTCAATGGCAGGGCGCTGATCCCTACCAGGCCGAGCACCTCATGGCACCGCTGCCACGCGCCTATCAATGGGCCGATGCCTCGGTCTATCGACAGCATGCCAAACTCATGTACCAATGGCGCAAGGAGCCCATCCCTGCCGGATACGAAGTCGAGCCCCTGGTTTACCAGGGAGGATCGGATGTCATGTTGGCTGGTCACGAGGCCATCATGGCGCGGGACGAAGCCCATGGCATTGATCTCGAAGCCGAGATTGCCGTGATCACCACCGATGTGCCCATGGGGGCCAGTGTGGCGCAGGCGCTGGACTGTATCGCCCTGGTGGTGCTGCTCAACGATGTGTCTTTGCGCGGGTTGATTCCCAGTGAGCTGGCCAAGGGTTTTGGTTTTTACCAGAGCAAGCCTGCGACCAGTTTTGCGCCAGTGGCGGTGACGCCTGCCGCGTTGGGCTCAGCCTGGCGCGACGCGATGCTGGATTTGCCCGTGCACATCGACGTCAATGGCGAGTGGTTTGGCGCGCCGCACGCGGCCGAGGACACGGTCTTTCACTTTGGCCAGATTCTGTCCCATCTGGCCCGCACCCGCTCGCTCGCTGCGGGCAGCATTGTGGGGGCTGGCACCATCAGCAACGCCAACCCGGCGGCTGGCAGCGCCTGCATCACAGAGGCGCGGGTGCGGCAGATCCTGGCTGGTGAGCCCGAGGAGCGTCTGCGCCCTTATTTGAGGCATGGTGACCGCGTCCGCATGGAAGTGCGCAACGCACAGGGTCAATCGGTGTTCGGCCTGATCGATCAGGCCGTGCAAATCCAGGGACGTTAAAGCACTTCGTGCACGTCGTAAATCGGTCCGGTGGCTTCACGGCGTCCGGTGCCGATGGCCACCATCCGGTTCAGCCAGCTGTATTTTTCCGAACTGGTCTCGAACACGGGGACGCTGCGGAAGTAATAGCTCTTGGGGTCGACCGCCTCGCCCCGGTTCAGGCGGTCCATGACGTCCTTGGGGCCGTGGCGCATGCCTTTGTAGGCCATGTAGATCAGCTGGTGGTCATCGGTTTCCAGCGTGAGACGCACATCCAGGGTCAGCACGCCATCGTTGCGCAGCAGCAGCCAGTCGCCACCGGGGCCTGCGTGCACCGTGCCGCTCAGGCGTTCACCCTTGAAAGTGCCGCCAGTGACTTGCGCGATCTTGCGCTGGCCCAGGGGCGTGGCGCCCAGGTCCACAATGCTGGGGACAGTCAATGTCATGCTGAAAAGAGGGCGGGTTTGAATCATCGGGGGTCTCCTTCGTGTGAATTTCAATCGTTGGGTGTGGCGTCGGCCATGGCCTGATGGGCGGCCTGGTGGCGGCGGCGCTCACTGTGCAAAATGGCGAGGCCCGCGCCGACCAGCAACACAATGCCCAGCCCCGTCAGCAGGTTGGGCACTTCGTCCCAGACAACATAGCCGATCAGCAAGGCAAATATCAGCCCGCTGTAGCGAAAGGGGGCCACCACACTCATGTCGCCAGCGCGCATGGCCAGGATCAGCAGGTAATAGGCGGCTGCGAGGAACAGGGCTGCGCAGGCGAGAAACATCAGCGACGCGCCACTGGCGGGGACCCAGGGCACGGTGAGGGTCCACAGGCCCGAAAACACCGCCACTGAAACCGCTGTGGAGAGCGTGATCAGGGCGGCAGGAATATGGCTGGGAATGAAGCGTGTCAGGATGTCTCGGCTGGCATGCAGAAAAGTGGCGCCCACACACAACAAGGCGTAATGGTTGAACCCGTCCGCCTTCGGCTGCACCACCAGCAACACGCCCACAAAGCCAACGACGATTGCAAGTCCGCGCACCCAGCCCACTTTTTCGCCATAGAAGAACATGGCAAACAGCACAATGAACAGTGGCGATGCCAGATTGATGGCTGTGGCGTTGCCAAGGGGCAAGTGAAACAGTGCTGTCAGATAGATCAGCGAGGCCGAGCCATCCAGGGCGCCGCGCAGCCACACCCAGCGGTTCTTCAGCAAATGCATTTGCCGCATCGCACCGGTGGCTTGCACCAGGGCCAGAAGCAGGCCTGTGGCCATCAGGCCGCGCAAAAAAATCAGCTGTCCCGATGGCAGGCTGGCGCTGACATGCTTGACGAAGGCATCGTTGGCGATGAACAAGGCCATCGCCAGGCTCATGGCGAGCATGCCGCGTCGGTTGGCGGCAACCAGGCTCAGTTGCTGCTGTGCGATGTCGCTGCCAGCTTGCATGGCGGGTCGATCAGCGCACGAATTGATCGATGTAATCCGCACCCAGTCCGCAGGCGATGTAGTGCTTGCGGCACATCTCGATCTTGGTGAACACATCTTCGTAGCCGGTGGTCTGACCGTTCTCGTCCACATAGACCATGGCGCCATGGATGTTGAACTGCGTGATCATCTCGGGTTCCCCCACCACTTCGTCCACCACCAGCGTGTGAATCTCCCCGGGCGGTTCGTACACGAAGGCGCCAGCGCTGGCGACCCAGTCATGCTCCAGATAACGCCAGGCACCCTTGATGACGTAACCCGTCACCCAGGAGGGATGAATGTGGCGCGACAGCACGCCCGATTTGCGCACGCGCAGCAGGTTGCACCAACTGCCCGTGACGGTGTTCATCAGCAAGGGGCGAAACCAGACGTCGGGCGCCTGCGGCACCCAGACGCGCTCGTCATCCGGGATGGCTGGGATGGCGATTTCCGCCTGGATGCCGGGGTGTTGAATGATCATGGTCGAGTGCTTTCGAGAGAGGTTATTGAATCAGGTAGCCGCCATCCACGGGCAGGATCACGCCGGTGATGAAGCGCGCGGCCGGACTGGCCAGAAACACCACCGGATCGGCCACATCGTCGGGACGCCCCCAGCGCCCCAGCGGCGTGCGACCCAGAATGGCGCCGCTGCGATCGGGATCGTCCTGCAAGGCCTGGGTCAGGGGCGTGGCAATCCAGCCCGGTGCCACCGCATTGACGCGAATGCCCTCGGCGGCATAGGCGATGGCCAGGGATTTCGTCAATTGCGCCACCCCGCCTTTGCTGGCGCTGTAGGCCGGCACCAGGCCACCTCCAAAAAAGCTCAGCATGGAGGCTGTGTTGATGATGCAGCCACGCGTTTGGGCAAGCAGAGAACGTGCCGCAGCACAGCAACGCATGGTGCCGTTGAGGTTGATGTCCAGCACATCGGCGAAGACGGCGGGGTCCAGCTCGGCGCCGCGCCGGATCACCCCCGCACAATTCACCAGCACATCCAGGCGAGGCAGGTTTTGAAACAGCGACTGGATGGCGGCGGGGTCGCGCACATCCAGTCGCTGGATGGTGATGCCCTTGAGGACCGGGTCATCGGCTGCGCGTGCCACTTCGGCGTCGGTGGCACCGGTGGCGATCACTTGTCGGCCACTGGCATGAAGCGCGTGTGCGATGGCGGCGCCAATACCGCTGGAGCCGCCAATCACCACGGCACGGGAAGTTTCGGAAACGGAGGAATTCATGCGTCCATGATAAGCAGTGCGACCGCAGGGCTCGGTCACACAGGCGATTACGCGTCGTGGCTCAGGAGGCCTCTCGGGCACGTGCCAGCGCGTGTTGCGCTGCCAGGTAGCCAAACACCAGTCCCGGCCCGATCGTGATGCCCGGGGCCGGGTAGACGCCACCCATGATCGAATGCATCTCATTGCCGCAGGCATACAGACCGGGCAAGGCCGCACCCTGGGCGTCGAGCACGCGCGCATGGCAATCGGTGCGCAAGCCGGTGGCGGCACCGATGTCGCCGGGATAGAGCCGTATGGCATAGAACGGCGCTTCGCGCAAAGCACCCAGGCAGGGGTTCGGGCCGGGCCAGGTGGCGTCACCATTGGCACGCTGGTAATCGGTGGTGCCACGATGGAATTGGGCATCCACGCCTGTGTCGGCCATGCGGTTGAAGTCGGACAGCGTGGCTTGCAGCACAGAGGCATCCACCGCCAGCTGACGGGCCAGGTCTTGCACAGTGGTGGCCTGGATCAGGTACCCATCGGCCAGAAACGGGGCCAGGCCCTTGCCACCGGGTCGGACCATGCCCAGTCCGTAGCGCCTGAGCGCCGCGGCATCACAGATCAGCCACGAGGGAACGCTGGGCGCATGGGCCTGTTTCTGCATCTCGATACCGAACAAATGGTAGGACGTGGATTCGTTGACATAGCGGCGTCCGGCCTGGTTCACGGTGAGCATGCCAGGCTTGCCCCGGTCCATCACGAAGTGCGGGAAAGCCGCCATGCTGCCGTCAGCGCGTCGGCGAACCGAAACGGGTGCCCAGAAGGCATGGCTCAGGCCGCCTTCACCCAGGGTCGCGCCAGCTTGCAGGGCCAGGTCCAGCGCCTGCCCGGTGTGCCCTGGTGCGCCAGGACACCAATCCGGATGGGCGCCTGGCAGCAGTGCGTCACGCCGTTGCGGGTGTCGGTTGAACCCCCCACTGGCCAGCACCACGCCGCCCTGGGCCTGTACCGTGCGCTGCACAGTCTGGCCATGGCGCGTCTGGCGTAAAACCACACCGCGGATGTGCTGGCCTTGTTGAACCAGGGACTGCAACTCGGTGTCGGTGACGATGTGCACGCCTCGCTTGAGCAGTGACAGCAGCAGCCGGCCAATCAGGGCATTGCCCATGACCAGGCGCGTGCCACGTGGCCAGAACAGGCGGTCCATGGCATGGCGCGCAATGATGCGCAGCGCGTGACTGAACGAAGCCCAGCTTTGTGTCAGGCGCAGCAAATGAAAGATGTCGTCACGGTCCACCATCATGCCGCCGAGCACGGTGAATTCAGGAATGGGCGGGCGAATCAGGGACAGCGCCTTGCCCAGCAGGCGACCATCCAGTGGCCTGGGCTCGATCGCGCGGCCCCGCAAAGCGGAGCCTTCCAGCTCCGACAGGTAATCGGGGTGCAAGGGGCGCACCTGGTATTGCACATCGCTGTGATGTTCCAGCTTGGCAACGGCTGCCGGGCCATTGGCCAGAAAAGCTTCGCGCAGGGCGCGCGGCGCGCGGTCACCGACCGACAGGTCCAGAAAAAGGCTGGCGCGCGCCAGCGTGTCATCGGGTTGCACCTGCAGGCCGCGCTCGGTACAGGGAACCCAGGTGGTGCCGGCCGACAAGGCCGTGGTGCCGCCAAGGTGGGCCGTTCGCTCCACCACCAGCACGCGCGCACCGTCGATGGCGGCGCACAGGGCTGCTGACAAGCCGGCGCCACCCGAGCCAATCACCACCACATCGTAAGTGGCGTTGTCGGCAATGGACGTCAGAGAACTATGGACGTCGGGCATTCAGGCCTCCAGCAGAAATTGCACCATCAGGTCACGCACTTTGGCAAACATGTCGGCACCTGTCATGGTGGGGCAGCCCAGTGCGCGCGCCTGGGCGATCAGTGGTGGGACGGCTGGGGCGGTGATGACGCAGCCGACAAATGTGGTGGGCATCAATCGCTCGGCCTGGATGGGCAGCGGATCATGCGCTTGCATGCCAATCGGGGTGGCATTGATGGCGACATCAAAGCCACTGGGGTCGGACGAGCCCATCACCACCCGGCCCAGGTTGAGGCTGTTCAGGCGTTGTATCAGGCTGTCGCGGCGTGCCGTGTTTTCGTCGTGCAGGGCCAGTTCCCGCACGCCGGCGACCACCAGGCTGTGGGCAATGGCCGAACCGGCGCCACCGGCACCGACCAGCAGGGCGCGTCGCCCTTGCAACGCACAGCCTTTCTCGCGCAAGGCTTCCACATAGCCCAGTCCATCGAACATGTCGCCATGCCAGCCACCGTCAGGATTGCGGCGCAAGGTGTTCACGGCCTGCAAAAATTCAGCGCGTGGCGACAAGGTGGCGCACAGCGCCTGGTAAGCCATCTTGTGCGGCACGGTGACGATGATCCCATCCACATTTCGGGAAAGTGACACGCCGGCATGCCACTGGGCCAGGTCGGCACTGGGCACATGGGCTGGCACGCAGATGGCATCGCGGCCTCTGGCCTCAAAGGCCTGGGTGACACCGTAAGGTGATTTGACTTGGGCGATCGGGTCGCCCACGATGAAATGCACGCGCGTGGCGCCGCTGAATTGGTCAAGCATGAGAGCGCACCAGAAACTGTGAGAATGTCTGAAGTTTATCCATTATTGGAACGACGTTCAATATTTGAATTTAGTTCCATTTCAGTTAAACTCAGGCCATCACTTTGGACGGACCCCCTCCTCATGAATGGTGTGCTCGAGCGAACCCTTGGAATTTTGGAGCTGCTTTGCGCCCATGGCGAAGGCCTGGAGCTGGCGGTCATCGCCGAGCGTCTGAACATTCCGAAAAGTGCCGTCCATCGCTTGCTGGCGGATTTGATGCGTTGCGGCTATGTGCGCCAGTCCCGTGAAATGGGCGAGTACCTGTTGACCACCAAACTGGTCTCCATGGGCCTGAGTTACCTCAGCAACACGGGCATCGTCGATGTCGCTCAGCCACTGCTGGACCGGCTGGCCGAGTTTTCAGGTGAGCTGGTGCGGCTGTCCGTGGTCGATGGCGATCGCCTGACCTGGGTGGCCCGTTCACAGGGTGCACGCCAGGGTTTGCGTTACGACCCGGACATGGGCAGCATCGCACGCTTGAGTTGTTCTTCCTCGGGCCTGGCCTGGATGTCAACCCTGAGTGACGACGAGGCGCTGGCGCTGGTGTCGCAGCAAGGCCTGGGGTTGCCGACGGAATTTGGCCCCAACGCGCCAGCGAGCCTGCAGGCCGTCCTGGCCGTGGTGCAGGAGACCCGCACGCGGGGTTTCAGCATGACCGAAGAAACTTATACCCCTGGCCTGAACGCCATGGCGGCACCGGTACGTCTGAGCGGGCAAGCGCCATTGGGCACCATCAGCATCGCCGGGCCGAGTGTGCGTTTCACCCGCGAGCGCATGCAGGCGCTGGGCCCGGATTTGCTGGCTGTGGCGGCCCAATTGGCAGCAGCCAGTGGCGCTTCGCCCGTGCTGAGTCGACGCGTCACCAAGTCCACGATGCAACCCATTTATGCCCCTTGAGCCATGAGCGAAAACACACGGTCTGTGGTGAGTTGCGATTTTCTGGTGCTGGGTTCTGGCGCTGGCGGCCTGTCGGCGGCCGTGACTGCGGCGCACCTGGGTCTGAAGGTCATCGTGGCCGAAAAAGACGCGCAGATCGGTGGGACCACCGCCTGGTCGGGCGGCTGGATGTGGGTGCCGCGCAATCCGCTGGCACTGGCCGCAGGCCTGCATGAAGAGATGCAGGTGCCCTTGTCCTATTTGCGGCACGAGTTGGGCGAACAGTTCGATGAGGTTCGCGCCACGGCCTATCTTGCGCAAGCGCCCCACATGGTGTCTTTCTTCCGGGACCACACGGCCTTGAAATTCATCGATGGCAATGCGATTCCCGATTTCCATGGGCGCACACCGGATGCTGCCACCGGCGGTCGTTCCGTGTGTGCGGCGCCCTTCGATGGGCGCCGACTGGGTCCGCATCGCGCCCTGCTGAAAAATCCTTTGCCCGAAACCACCCTGTGGGGCATGGGCATCGCCTCTGGCGCGGAGTTGCGGCATTTCATGGGGGCAATGCGCTCCTGGCCGTCAGCGGTTCATGTGGTCCGGCAAGTCGTACGCTATGCGCTGGATGTGTTGCGCCATGGGCAGGGCATGCGCCTGGTCAATGGGCATGCGCTGGCTGGGGCTTTGATGGCGTCGGCGGTGGAGGCGGGCGTGGACTTGCGTGTCAGCAGCCCGGCGCAACACCTGTGGTTGGAAGAGGGCCGGGTGGTGGGGGCGGTGTTGCAAACGCCGCAAGGTGAAGTGCGCGTGCGCGCTACGCGGGGCGTGCTGTTGGCCTGCGGTGGCTTTGCGCATGACCGGGCGCGCAAGCGGGCGCTGCTGCCGCACGCGCCCACTGGTGAAGAGCACTACTCTGCCGCTGCGCGCGGCAACACCGGGGATGGTTTGCGCCTGGGCGAGTCAGCAGGTGGTTTGGTGGCGACCGATCTGGCACACGCTGCCGCGATGGCGCCGGTGTCGCTGGTGCCGCGCCGCGATGGCACGCTGGCGCATTTCCCCCACCTGATCGAGCGTGCCAAGCCTGGCCTGATCGCGGTGACCCGGCGCGGGCAGCGCTTCACCAACGAGGCCGACTCGTACCATGATTTCATGCGCGGCCTGCTGGCAGCTTTGCCCGATGGGGAATTGACGCAAGCCTGGCTGCTGTGCGACCACCGCTTCATTCGGCGCTATGGGCTGGGCGCGGTGAAGCCAGCCCCCATGCCACTGTCTCCCTGGCTGGGCAACGGTTACCTGGTGCGTGCGACCACCTTGGCTGCGCTGGCAGATGCGTGCGGCATCGATGCGCCGACCTTGAACGCCACGGTGACGCGTTACAACGCCCAGGCGCAAGCGGGTGTCGATGAGGATTTTCACAAAGGCGAAACGCCTTACAACCGCATGCAGGGGGATGCCAGCCACGCCGGTCCCAATCCGTGCATGGCGCCCCTGACCCAGGGTCCGTTCTATGCCGTGCGTGTGGTCGCCGGCAGCCTGGGCACATTTGCCGGTTTGCGAGCGAATGCCCATGCGCAAGTGCTGCAGGCCAATGGCGAGCCCGTGCCCGGTCTGTACGCTGGCGGCAATGACCTGTCCAGCATCATGGGTGGCCACTATCCCAGTGGTGGCATCACCCTCGGGCCTGCGATGACCTTTGGCTTCATCGCGGCCCATCATGCGGCGCAGCAACCGCTTCCCTGATTTTTTTGGAGTCACCATGTATTACGAACTTGCCACCATGACCTTGCCTTTCGGAACGGCTGCCCAGGCCGCGACCGCGATCAAAACCTATGCTGCCGAGCCTCAGGCGCAGGGTGAACTGCTGGGTTGCTGGTTCACCGACATCGGCGTGTTGAACCAGATGCTCGTGCTGCGTGGCTTTGACAGCCTGGCGGACTTGCAGGCCGAGCGTCAGCGCACACAGCAAAGTGCGGACCCCTTCGGTTGTGGTGCCATCGCACAGGCGCTGGTGCAGGACAGCTACCAGGGCTTTCCATGGATGCAGCCGGTGCGCCCGAGCGCGAAAAGTGGCATCCACGGACCGGTCTATGAAATTCGCACCTACGGCATCAAGCCCGGTGGTGTGCAACCCACGATCGATTTGTGGGCGCAGTCCGTGCCCGCGCGCCATGCGGTCTCGCCTTGTGTCATCGCCATGGTGGCCATCGATGGCCCGCTGCGTTTCACCAACATCTGGGCCTATCCCAGCATTCAGGCGCGCACTCAGGCGCGTGCAGATGCTGTGGCGCAGGGCATCTGGCCGCCCAAGGGAGGGCCGGCCTGGCTGACCACGGCCATGACCTCCACCATCGCTTTGGCCACAGCGACCTCGCCATTGGCGTGACAGCGATGGCCCGACGTATCTATTCCCTGGCCTACCTGACGGCCGATGTGTGTACGGTACCGCAGGCGATTGACCTGGCCGCCGCGCTGGGCTACGCCCATGTGGGCTTGCGCCTGATGCCCAATGCGCCGGGTGCGCCGCAGCAAACACTGATCGGGCACGAGGCCATCCTGCGGGAAACCCAGGCACGGTTGCGTGACACCGGGGTGGGTGTGTATGACCTGGAGATCATCCGGCTGGGCGAAACATTTCAACCCGAAAACTATCGGGCATTGTGGGACACGGCGGCTGCGCTGGGCGCACGCGCCGTGCTGGTGGCGGCAGACGACAACGATCGGGGACGCCTGGCACACCATTACGCGCAACTCTGTGAGTTCATGCGCCCTTACGGTTTGACGGCTGACCTGGAGTTCATGCCCTGGACCGCTGTGAAGGACTGTCGCGATGCGCTGGATGTCATTGCGCGTGCAGGCCATCCTGCCAATGCAGGCTTGCTGGTGGATGCCTTGCATTTTGGCCGCTCGACCTCTTCGTTGCAGGACATCGCCGCAGTCCCGCGCGCATTGCTGCACTATGCGCAAATTGCCGATGGGGTGGCGGGCCTGGACTTCAGTGTCGAGCAGATGATCCACACCGCGCGTTCGGAACGTTTGCTGCCCGGCGAAGGCACGATTGACCTGAAGGGTTTGTTCGCGGCTTTGCCGCAGGACTTGCCCATCAGCGTGGAGGTGGTCAATCATCCCCGCTTGCGCGACATGGGGGTTCAGGCCTGGGCCAGGCTGTGCCTGGAAAAATCCAGACAAGTCCTGGGCGATCTCTGAGCGCACGCGGACGACGGCGTCAGATCAGGTTGCGCATGGCTTGTGCCGTTTCTCGCAGCAAGGGCAGCACGCGCGCCACCGCATCGTGGGTGCTTTCCTGTTGCATGGGCATGCTCACGCTGAGGGCGGCGATCAATTCGCCTTTGCGGTCCCGCAAGGGTACGGCCACGCCACGGTAAGCCAGATCAAGTTGTTGCTCCGAGATGGCCCATTCCTGGGCGCGAATACGCGCCATCTCCAGACGCATGCGCTCTTTGTTGGTGATGGTGTGCGAGGTGAAGGTTTGCAGGTTGTGGTGCGCCAGCCAATGGTCCACCGCCGGCTCACCTTGCAGGCCGATCAGCAGCATGCCGCCGGCCGTGACTTGCGCGGGAACGCGCGCACCCAGCACAAAACCCGTGTTCATGGTGCGGTTTGAGCCATTGCGCGCCACATAAACAATGTCCACGCCGTCGAGCACGCTGACATAGGAGATCTCCTGTGTGCCTGCGGTCAGCCGCTGCAAAAAAGGTTGGACGATGCGCGGCAGGCGTGCCGACTCCAGATAGGACTGGCCCAGGCGCATGACCCGTGGCGTGAGCCAGAACAGTTTGCCATCGCTGGCCACATAGCCCAGGTGTGCGAGTGTGAGCAGGTAGCGGCGGGCTGCCGTGCGCGTGAGCCCGCAGCGTTCACCGGCCTGCGAGGCGGTCAGTCGGGGGTTGGCCTCATCAAAGGTCTCGATGATGGACAAGCCTTTTTCAAGGCCCGCGATCCAGTCGCGTTTGTCAAGCCCGGGGGCGGCAGGTTCGGAAGGTGTTGCAGGCATGTCGCCATGATGCCCCGGGAAGGGGGGATGGTTTCCCTAGGGATTACACCTGAAACGATCGATGATCGAACAATAATGATCGAATATCGCTCATTAAAGGATTTTTTGATTTTTCAAAGCCTTCCAAATCGCTACATTCTGGGTGTTCGCTGGCGATTTGATCGATGATCGAACAAATCGCCGCCCATTCCCGATGTGGACCCATCGGTTTCATCAGCCCCTCCGAGGAGACATTCGTGCAGAAACGTTTTGCTTTGAAATTCGCCGCCGTGTGCGCGCTGGCCGTCAGCGCCAGCCTGGCCCAGGCTCAAGACAGCATCAAGATCGCCAACATCGTCGAGATGTCCGGCCCTGGCACGACCGCCGGCACCTTGTTCAAGAACGGTGTTGAGTTGGCCATCAAGGAAATCAATGCCTCTGGCGGCATTCTTGGCAAAAAGATCACCTATACCTCGGAAGACACCCAGACCAACCCTGGCGTGGCCAAGGGCCTGACGCAAAAAGCCGTGGACAACGATGTGTTCGCCATCTTTGGTCCGGTGTACTCGGGCTCCATCATGGTTTCCATGGCCGAGAGCAAGCGCGGCGAAGTGCCCAACTTTACGGGCGGCGAAGCTGCATCGATCACCCAGCAGGGGAATCCTTATGTGTTCCGTACCGCTTTTGGTCAGAGCATTTCCTTCCCCAAGCTGGCGCGCTACATCAACACCAAGTCCAAGAACCTGGCGGTGATTTATGTGAACAACGACTTTGGCAAAGGCGGTCGTGACACCATCGCCAAACTGCTGGATGGCTCCCCCACCAAGATCGTTGCAGACATCTCCACCGACGCTGGTCAGGTGGACTTTTCCGCTGCCGTGCTCAAAACCAAACAGGCCAATGCCGACGCTGTCTTCATCTATGTGAACGAGGAAGAGTCGGCACGTCTGCTGCGCGAGTTGCGCAAGCAGGGCTGGAACAAGCCCATGATTGGCGAGACCACCCTGACGGGCCAGAAAGTGATCGAACTCGCCGGCGAGGCGGCCAACGGTGCCGTGGCCCACGTGGGACTGACGGTGGAAGCGCCCCCCCTGAAAGCTTTTGGTGCGCGTTACAAGGCCGAGTACAAGGCCGAGTCTGACCACAACGGTGTGAAGGGTTACACAGGCGTGTACATCCTGAAGGCCGCCATCGAAAAGGCCGGCAAGCTCGATCGCAAGGCCGTGGCGCAGGCATTGAAGAACAACTGCTTCAGCACCAAGCAAACCCCCAACATCCTGCTGGACGTTTGTTTTGACGACAAAGGTGACCTGGACCGTGAAAGCTTCCTGGTGGAAGTCAAGAATGGCAAAGGCGAAGTGGTCGCCACACTGCCCCCGGTGAACAAGAAGTAATTCGCAATTATTTCTTTCTCAAGGCAAAGGGCTCGTGAGCCCTTTGCCGTTTTGGCACGGACTTTGAGCACGACCCATCATGACCGACTTCCTTCAGCTCTTCTTCAGTGGCCTGGCCACCGGCAGCATCTATGCGCTGGCGGCGCTGGGCTTCACCTTGCTCTGGCAAGCCTCGGGCACGATCAATTTCGCCCAGGGCGAATTCGTGATGCTGCCAGCGTTCATGATGGTGTTGCTGCTGGGCGGGGGTGTGCCACTGTTCGGCGCATTCGTGATTTCATGCCTGCTCTCCATCGTGCTGCTGGGCTGGGTTTTCAAGCGTGGCCTGGTGGACCCGTTGTTCAAATACGGCATGATGCCCATCGTCGTGGCCACCATTGGCCTGTCGATCGCGATGCGCAACGGCGTGCGCGCTGGCTACAGCGCCGAGCCGCAACCGTTTCCGCAGGTGTTTCCTGATCAGGTCTACAACCTCTGGGGTGTGACCGTCTCGGCAGGCGACATCGGAACCTTTGTTTTCGCCATGCTGCTGGTGCTGGTGACCCAGGCTTTTCTGGGCAAGACCGTGACCGGTCGGGCCATGCAGGCCGTGGCGCAAAACACGGAAAGCGCCGCCGTGCTGGGCATCAATGTGCCGCGCATGATTTTCTACACCTTTGCCATCAACGCGGTGCTTGCCGCGGCTGCGGCCTTGCTGGTGACGCCAACCTACCTGGCCAAATTCGACATGGGCGAATCGCTGGGGACCAAGGCGTTCTTCGCTGCCATCATCGGTGGCTTCAACAACTCGCGCGGTGCCTTGCTGGGCGGGTTGATCGTGGGCGTGTGTGAAAACCTGGCGGCCGCCTACATTTCTCCGGCCTACAAGGACGCCGTGGCGCTGGTGATTTTCATGGTTGTGATCCTGTTCAAGCCCCAGGGCCTGCTGGGCCGCAAAGAGGAGCGCAAAGTATGAAGAAGCTTCACCTGTTTGTGGCGCTGCTGGCGTTGATCGCCGCCATCGTCGTGCCGAACTTCCTGAAGAACTACGGCATCCACTTGTTCACCACCTGGCTGGTGTTCATCATCGCGACCATGGGGCTGAACTTGACGGTGGGTTATGCCGGTCAGAAGTCCCTGGGTCACGCCGCCTTCTTTGGCATTGGGGCCTATACAGTGGCGATTTTTCTGAAGGCGGGCCTGAGTTTCTGGCTGGGCCTGCCGGTGGCAGCACTGCTGTGTTTTGTGGTGGGTCTGATTCTGGGCTTTCCGGCGTTGCGAGTCCAGACCATCTATCTGGCATTTGCCACCCTGGGTTTCAACACCGCCTTGTGGCTGGTGATGCGCAATGAGGAGTGGTTGACGGGGGGGACCTTTGGCATCAACAACATTGCGCGTCCGATGCTGGGCAGCCTGAGCCTGGACCGCAACCTGCCCTACTATTACCTGGTGCTGACTTTCACCGTGGTGCTGGCGGCCTTGTTGTGGGGCTTGCTGCGCTCCCCCTGGGGCAAGGCATTCACAGCGTTGCGTGACAACCCCATTCGCGCTGAAAGCCTGGGCATAGACACCCGCGGCTATACCTTGCTGAGCTTTGCCATCGGCGCGGCGTACGCCGGCATTGCCGGTGGTTTGTATGCGTCGCAAGTGCAGTTCATCGATCCCGCGCTGTTCACGGTGGGCTCTTCCATCATGATGTACCTGATGGTGGTGGTCGGCGGCCCCGGTTATTTCTTCGGCCCGGTTCTGGGGTCGGCGGTGGGGGTCATCCTGCCCGAGTGGCTGCGCTTTGCCCAGGCCTGGTATCTGCTGATTTTCGGCACAGCTGTGGTGTTGCTGATGATCTGGTTGCCTGACGGTCTGTTGAGCCTGCCGGATCGCATGCGGGCACGCCGGCAGTCGCGCCTGGAATCTGCGGCACGCCAGGCGGCCGCCCAGCAAGGAGCACGCGCATGAGTCACCCTGTTTTGAAAGTCACTGACTTGCGCAAAGCCTATGGCGCGATTCAGGCTGTTGGCGGTGTCTCTTTCGAAGTGATGCCTGGCGAGATTTTCGGGGTGATCGGTCCCAATGGTTCCGGTAAAACCACCCTGTTCAACAGCATGCTGGGGCAGATCACGCCCGACACCGGCCGCATTGAATTGAATGGCGAGGATGTGACGGAACTCGGTCCCCTGGCATTGAACCGCCGAGGCGTGGGCCGCACTTTCCAGACCTTGCAGGTGTTCGGAAAGATGACGGTGCGTGACAACCTCATCGTTGCAGCGCAGGAGCACCAGGGCAGCATGCTCGCCCGCATGTTCGCGCCTTCGGATTCCGGCCTGGGCGACAAAGCCGATGCATTGATCGATCAGTTCCACATCCGCCATGTGGCGCACAGGAAAGCAGGGGAGTTGAGTTACGGCCAGCAAAAGCTGGTGGACATCGCCATGGCCTTCATGAGCGAGCCGGACCTGGTGTTGCTGGACGAACCCTGTGCCGGCGTCAACCCTTCGCTGGTGGGCGGCATCAGCACCTTGCTGAAAGAATTGAACCGCAGCCGCAAGGGCAGCTTTGTCGTGATCGAACACAACATGGACTTCGTCATGGATTTGTGCCATCGCATCATGGTGATGGTCGAAGGCAAGGTCCTGGCCATCGGCACGCCCGAAGAAATTCGCGGCAACAAACAGGTGCTGGACGCCTATCTGGGGAGCTGACATGATCGAGTTTGACAATGTGGTGGCGGGTTACAAGGATTTCATGATCCTGAACAACCTGTCCTTTCAGGCTCAGCGCGGCGCCATCACTTTGCTGATCGGCCCCAACGGGGCGGGCAAGTCGACCGTGCTCAAGACTTTGTTTGGCCTGCTCAAACCGCGCCAGGGCCGCATCCTGCTGGACGGCGTGAACATCAATGGGGCCAGCCAGAAAGAATTGTTGGCCAAGGGCATTGCCTTCGTGCCCCAAGGCCGCAATCTGTTTGGCCAGCTCAGCGTGTACGAAAACCTGGAGCTTGGCGGGATCACCCTGGGCATGAAAACCACGCATGAGCGCATCCCCGAGGTCCTGGATTTCTTTCCACGTGTGAAAGAGCGCTTGCATTCGCGCGCCTCGGCCTTGTCCGGTGGTGAGCAAAAACAGCTGGAGATCGGCCGCGCCCTGTTGCTGCGGCCCAAGGTGCTGCTGATCGATGAACCCTCCATCGGCTTGTCGCCCATGGTGGTGCTGGATGTGTTCAAGTTGCTGCGCAAATTGGCTGACCAGGGCACCACGGTGCTGATGGTGGAGCAAAATGTGAAAAGCGCGCTGGCTTTTTCCGACGATGCGATTGCGCTGGAGTCGGGGCGCCTGGTGTTGCACAAGGAGGCCTCCGAAATCCTGGCCGACCCCAACATGGAGCGCCTGTTCCTGGGCGGCGCGCACACGACCTCGGCCGCCGCCACCGTTTAACCTGACGATAGATTGCCATCATGACTGCCACACCGAACCGCGAAGCCATTGCCGAAGGCGCCAACCCCCTGGGCCTGGAAGGCATTGAGTTCATCGAGTACGCCACCTCCAAGCCCCAGGCCCTGGGTCAGGTGTTGGAGAGCATGGGCTTCAGACCCATTGCGCGCCATCGCTCGCGTGAGGTGTTGCTGTACCGCCAAGGCAGCATGAATGTGATTGTCAACGCGCACGATGCCGGCATGTCCCACAGCGTGGCGCCCACCGAGACCCCGGTGATTGCTGCCATGGCGTTGCGCGTGCGCGATGCCGCCGCCGCCTACAAGCGGGCGCTCGACCGTGGCGCCTGGGCGGTGCCCACCCACGTTGAAGTGATGGAACTGAACATCCCCGCCGTGCATGGCGTGGGTTCGAGCCGCATCTATTTTGTCGACCGTTTCCGCGAGTTCTCGATTTACGACGTGGACTTTGTGCCCATTCCCACCGTGGACCCGCACCCACCGGCCCTGGCTGGCATGCATTTCTTCGGGGTGGTGCAGTACATCGGCAACGATCGCATCGAAGATTGGACCGAGTTCTACCATGAGCTGTTTGGTTTTGAGGCCCTGCCGCACGGCGAGCGCTTTGGCATTCTGCCCAAGGGCCGCATTCTGCGCAGCCCGTGCCACAGCTTTTTCCTGCAGCTCATCGAGCCCGAGCCAGGCGTCCTGGCCGTGGAGGAAGACGAGCGATTGCAGCGCATCGCATTTGGCACACCCAATGTGTCCGAGGCGGTGGAGGCCTTGCGTGCACGCGGCGTGGAGTTCATTGCCAGCGAAGGCGTCCATGTCACGGAGCGCGGTGGCCTGACCCGGACCTGGCTGGGGTCGCTGAGTTTTGAGCTGGTGCGGGACGGCAGCGCATCATGAGCCAGTTCCAGGGAACGATTGACGACTTCGGGATGGACACCATCTCGCTGGCCGGTCCTTTGGAGGCCAAACTCAAGGCCATTCGGGATGCAGGCTTTGGCCAGGTCATGCTGTCAGCCCGTGATGTGGTCGGCCATCCCGATGGTTTGCAGGCGGCGGTGAAGGCGGTCAAGAACAGTGGCTTGCGGGTCACGGGCTTTCAGGTGCTGCGTGATTTCGAGGGCCTGAGCGGCCACTTGCACGAGTACAAGGTGGACATCGCCAAGTCGATGCTGGACATGTGTGCGGCTCTGGGCGCCAAGGTGCTGCTGGTGTGTTCGTCCACATCGGTCCATGCCTCGCAGGACATCGACCATCTGGCCGCCGATCTGCGCAAGCTCGCCATGCTGGCGGTACCGCTGGGCATCAAGGTGGCCTACGAAGGCCTGTCATGGGGCCGTACCATCAACGAATTCACCACGGCCTGGGATGTGGTGTTCCGTGCCGACGCGCCCAACCTGGGCATTGGTCTGGATTCTTTCCACATGTTTGCCACCCAGACATCACTGGATGATCTGGAGCTGCTGGACCCGGAAAAGATTTTCCTGGTTCAGCTGGCCGACTTCATGTGGCAGGAAATCCGTTCGGTGGAGGAGCGCATCACCACGGCACGCCATTTCCGGGTGTTCCCAGGCGAGGGCGTGCACAGCGAGGCCACGGCCGATCTGGTGAACCGGTTGTACAAACTGGGCTATCGCGGCGATTACAGCTTTGAAGTCTTCAACGACGACTACCAGCAGTTGCCGTTGCCCACGGTGGCTCAGCGTGCCTGGAAATCAGCCCAGTGGCTGGGCGAAGACGTGTTGCGTCGTTCCGTGCCCATGCCCAACCAGATCCGGCTCAAACGCCGCTGATGCGCATGGGCCATATGCGTGAGGCACCCTTGCTGGAACAGGCGACGGCTTTTGACAGCCGTCAGCTGTTGCATGCCATGCTGCGCCACGAGGCCGGTATGGCGCGCGCCTTGTCGACGCTGGGTTTGTTGCCTGCGGCCCAAGCCGAATCGATTGCCAACACCTGCAAGCCCGTGTTGTTCGATGTGGACCAAATCTGGCGGGAAACCTTGTTGCAGCAGGATGCGGCGCTTCCTGCCGATCCGCCCCTGATGGTGACGTTGCGCGAATCTGTGGCATTGTTCAACCCACAAGCCGCCGCCGCTGTGTTTCGTGGCGGTGTCCGTGAAGCGCTGCAAGACAACGCCATGCTCATCCTGACCCATGCCTGGTGGGCGCCGTTTTCGGCACAGTTGCAAAGCCTGATGGTCCATCTGCGTCAAAAGCAGCGGGCTTTGCAGGGCCTGCCCATGCTGGTTCAGCGTTTGCATCTGGGCATCACGCAGACATTGCAACTGCAATGCCCGACGCAGGACCCTTTGGCGCGGGCGCAGATGCTGGCCTTGTTGCCAGCGCTGGCGCAGGCGCTGGACTTGCCAGCCAACCAGGTCGCTGCTGCGGACGCGAGCGACCAGCGCGATGCCTGGACCAGCCTGGGCGTCGACCTGGTGTTGCTGACCCTGTGCCTGGCGCGCCTGGCGCAAACCGTCCAGTCCACGGCGCACTCCCCCTGGGGGCCTGCGCTGCAAGTGCAGGCGAGTCGTTTGCCCTTGCGCATGGCGCAATGGGTGCAGGAGCGTGCCCTGGTCACGCATCCGCGCAATTTCTGGCAGGCCGAATGGCCCTTGTGGACGGTCTTGACGGGCGACGCGGTGGGGGCCCTGAATGCACTGATGGCTGGCTTGATGGCGGAAGATCAGGCGCTGGCCACGCTTTGAGCACGCAAGCGCCACAGTGATGTGACTTCAGCGGCGCGGGCCGCATGCAAAGGATCGGATGGATCCTGCGATTTGCGGTGTTCGGGGCGCGTGTCCAGGCGGTCGACCACTTCCAGCCCACCGGCCTGTATCCATTGCAACAACTCCGAGCGGCTGCGAAGGCCCAGGTGCTCGGCCACATCGGACAGGATCAGCCAGGCTTCTCCTTGCGGCAGCAGGTGCGCAGCCACACCGGCCAGAAAGCCCCTGAGCATCTGGCAGCCTTCATCGTAAACCGCTTGCTCGATCGGCGACTGTGCACGCGCCGGTACCCAGGGCGGGTTGCACACAATCAGCCCGGCCTGGCCTTCAGGAAAAAAGGCAGTGGCCTGCAATTGCACCCGCGAGGCCAGTCCCAGTTGTTTCAGATTGTCAGCGGCGCAGGCGAGGGCACGTTCAGACAGGTCGGTCGCCACAACGTGCGCGACACCCCGGCGCGCCAATACGGCCGACAAAACGCCGGTGCCCACACCAATGTCAAAGGCCAGTGCGGTCGAAGCAGGCAAAGGGGCTTGCGCCACCAATTGCACATACTCCCCACGCACGGGCGAGAACACGCCATAGTGCGCATGGATCCGGTTGTGTGGCCCAATGCCCAGTGCTGGAATTTCCACGCCTTTTTTGCGCCATTCGTAGGCGCCCACCACGCCCAGCAATTCACGCAAGGAACTCACGCAGGCCTTTCCGGCGCTGTCACCCCAGGCTTGCTGGCAAGCCATTCGCAGATCCGGCGCACGACGCAGAGCCACGCTGTAGTCGGCTTGCAGTGGTATCAGCAGCATGCCCAGGGTGCGCGCCCGCTGGGCCTGAGCCTGGCGATGCAGGTGAAAACGTTCGTGTGGGCGCAGCGAGGAGGCCGGTGCGACGCCGCTGCGGGCTTTCTTGCGCGAGGGGCGGTCAGCGCGGCGCGCCATGGCTTGCAACAGCTGGCGTGCATTCTGAAAATCACCTTGCCATAAAAGCGCCGTCCCTTCGCAGGCCAGTCGATAGGCCTGGTCAGCGGAGAGTGTGTCATCGGCCAGCACCACCCGGCGGGGCACTGGACTGCCGTTCTCGGAACGCCACAGGGCTTGTTGCGGACCGGCTGCATCGTGCCAGTGAAGAAGAGGGAGGTCGCTCATGCAGTCCATCATAGTCTGACACAATCCGCCCACAGAGGGAGAGTGCGCCGTCATGTGTTCTTACAAGCTTCCACAATCCGTGCTGGTGGTGATTCACACGCCAGCGCTGGAGGTGTTGCTGATTCGCCGGGTCGATGCCGGCACCTGGCAATCGGTCACGGGCAGCAAGGACCACCTCACCGAGTCCTACTGGGACACGGCCGTGCGCGAAGTGAAAGAGGAAACGGGCATGGATGCGCTGGCACCGGATTGCGAGCTGGTCGACTGGGGGCTGGAAAATGTGTATGACATCTATCCTCGCTACCTCGGCCGCTATGCTCCGGGCGTCACGCGCAACACCGAACGTGTGTTCGGCCTGCGGGTCCCGGCCGCGTGTCCTGTGCAATTGAGCCCTGGCGAGCACACGGCCTGGCAATGGCAGCCTTGGCAGGCCGCCGCCGATCAGGTTTTTTCACCCTCCAATGCGGAAGCAATTCTGTGGTTGCCGCGCTGGCAGGATTTGATGCAGCGCTAGCTGAGGGGTTGCCACTTGCGCGAGAATGTGCGCATGGGTTTGCTGCGCATTGCCACTTACAACATCCACAAAGGCGTTCAAGGTTTGGGGCCGGCGCAGCGTCTGGAAATTCACAACCTGGGTCACGCCGTGGAGCAACTGGACGCTGACATCGTTTGTTTGCAAGAGGTCCGGCGTTTTCACAGGCGTCAGGCGCGCCGCTTTTCGCATTGGCCCACCATGCCGCAGGCGGAGTTCCTGGCGCCCATGGGCTACTCGGTGGTGTACCGCACCAATGCCGTGACGCGCCACGGTGAGCACGGCAATGCCTTGCTGAGCCGCTGGCCGGTGTTGTCCCATCAGCACGAAGATGTGTCCGATCATCGGCTGGAGCAGCGTGGCCTGTTGCATGTGGTGGTCCGGTGGGAGCAGCAGCCCGTGCATGTGATCGTGGTGCATCTGGGCTTGTTTGCCGGCAGCCGAATGCGTCAGATCGAACAACTCAAGCGTTTTGTGCAGCGTGAGATTCCGCACGATGCGCCCTTGGTGGTGGCGGGCGATTTCAACGACTGGGGGGGACATTTGGCCAAGCCGCTGGCGTTTGCGGGCTTGAAGGCGCACCATGGTTTGCCCCTGCCCACGTTTCCATCGCGCCTGCCCCTGGTGCAGCTCGATTACATCTATGCGCGTGGCTTGCAAGTCCAGCGCAGTTTCACGCCGCAAGGACCCATTTGGGGGCGGATGTCAGACCATTTGCCCCTGGTCTCCGAGTTTCGTGTGTCCTCTGTGCGCCATGCGACACGCCGCTCCAGCTTCGCATGAGCTGATTCTGCTGCAAGGCAGTCGGGAGTATTTTCCGGCGCTGGTGGCTGCCTTGGACGCTGCGCAGGACGAGGTTTATTTCGAAACCTACATTTTTGATTTCACTGCCGGCAGCCTGGCGGTGGCACAAGCGCTGGCCCGCGCTGGCGAGCGAGGCGTGCAGGTGTCGGTGGTGCTGGATGGGATAGGCACGCCCGATGTGCCACTGGTGTGGGCGGCCCGTTGGAGCGAGGCCGGCGTGCGTTGGCGTATCTTCGAGCCCATTGGCACGTTGGGTGTCTGGTTTCCCAGTCGCTGGCGGCGACTGCACCGCAAACTGTGCGTGATAGATCGGTCCGTGGCTTTCTGTGGCGGCATCAACATCCTGGACGATCGCCATGACCCGCACGGACAGAACTTGATGGACCGGCCGCGCCTGGATTACGCGGTGCAGGTGCGCGGGCGTCTGGTGCAGGAAATCCATGCCACGATGGCCCAGCATTGGTGGCGCATGGCGATGGCGCGCGAGTTGCGGCACAAGCGCATCGGCGCGGCGATCGAGATTTTCAAGGAAACCGAGTCGGGCCCTCTGCCGAACTCGCGCGGCCGTTACCGCCTGGTGCTGCGCGACAACCTGCGGCACCGGACCGACATCCAGCGCAGTTACCTTCAGGCCATTGGTCGGGCGCGGCATGAGATCTTGATCGCCAATGCTTTCTTCTTTCCCGCGTCCAAACTGCGTCGTGCCTTGGTACGAGCCGCACAGCGAGGGGTGCGCGTGCGCTTGCTCTTGCCCGGCTTCTATGAGTATGCCGTCCCTTACCTGGCCTCTCGGCAAGTCTATGGGCAGTTGCTGCGCGATGGCGTGGAGATTGTGGAGTACCAGGCGAGTTATCTGCATGCCAAAGTGGCGGTGATCGATGGGCGCTGGGCCACGGTCGGTTCGTCCAATCTGGACCCCCTGAGTTTGTTGTTGGCGCGTGAGGCCAATGTGGTGGTGCAAGACCCAGCGTTTGCCGCCGTGCTCCGGCAACGCCTGGAACAGGCCATGGCCGAGGGGGGGGTGTTTGTCGACCCGCTGGCCTATGCGCGCCGGTCATTGTGGCAGCGCCTGCTGGACCGTGGTGCCGCTCTTTTGATGCGATTGGCCATATTGCTCACGGCCCGCCGCTATTGAGCCGAAAAGCCCTTCATTCACTGGGGCTGCGTTCGCTGATACGATGTGTCTCATGTTAAAAAAGTTTCAGGCCGATATGAACGCAGCCGATTCCGACCAAGGGGTGCCCGTTTCCGTCAAGATACGGGAACGCTTGCTGGCCGCGCGCAAGCGCTTCCACTCCAATGACAACATTGCCGATTACATGCAACCTGGCGAGCTGGAAGCCCTGCTCGACGAGGTGGAAGTGAAAATGCGGGGCGTGTTGGACAGCCTGGTGATTGACACCGACAACGACCACAACACGGGGGACACCGCACGGCGGGTGGCCAAGATGTATGTGCAAGAAGTGTTTCGCGGGCGTTATGTGAAGGTTCCCACCATCACTGAATTCCCCAACGCCGAACATCTCAATGAGCTCATGATTGTGGGCCCGATCACGGTGCGCAGTGCCTGCAGCCACCACTTTTGTCCGGTCATTGGCCGCATCTGGATCGGCGTGCTGCCCAACGAGCATACCAATGTGATCGGCTTGTCCAAGTACGCCCGACTGGCCGAATGGGTCATGGGCCGCCCTCAGATCCAGGAAGAAGCCGTGGTTCAACTGGCTGACCTGATCCAGGAGAAAACCCAGCCCGACGGCCTGGCCCTGGTGATGGAAGCCAGCCATTACTGCATGGCCTGGCGTGGCGTGAAGGACATGGACAGCCGCATGATCAATTCGGTCATGCGCGGCGCCTTCCTCAAGGACGCCAATCTGCGGCGCGAGTTTCTGTCGTTGATTCCCCGAAAGGATTGAGTCCCATGCTGGTACGTTTGCTCTACGTCAGCCGGGCGGTGTCGCCCGATTCACCCGAGGTCATCGAATCCATCCTGTCCGATTCCCGTGCGCACAATCTGGGCCAAGGCATCACAGGGATTCTCTGCTACGGCGGTGGCATCTTCCTGCAGGCCATTGAAGGCGGTCGCACCCAGGTCAATGCCTTGTACAACCACATCGTGGGCGACAAGCGTCACAAGGATGTGGTGCTGCTGCACTATGAAGAAATTTCCGAGCGCCACTTTGGTGGCTGGACCATGGGGCAGGTCAACCTGGCCAAGCTCAACACCTCCATCGTGCTGAAGTACTCCGAGCGTCCGGAGTTGGACCCTTATGCCGTGTCAGGCCGCGTCTCGCTGTCCTTGCTGGAAGAGTTGATGGCCACGGCCTCCATCATCGGCCGCGCCTGATCCTGCCGCTGTGTCGCTGGCTGCGCTCTCGCTGGTCATCCTGGCAGGGCTGATTCACGCGTGTTGGAACATTGCCGCCAAAAAATCCGGCGGTGACCTGCGCTTCATTGCTTTCAGCAGCCTGGTGATCCTGGTGGTCTGGATGCCCGTGGGCGTGGTGGCCGGTTGGGATGTCGTCCCCCATTGGGGACTGACCGAATGGGCTTGCGTGGCAGCCAGTGCGGTGCTGCATGTGCTGTATTTTGGCGCGCTGTTGCGCGGCTACCGTGCCGCGGACCTCACCGTGGTGTATCCCATTGCCCGAGGTTCCGGGCCTTTGCTTTCTTCCGTGGCCGCGGTGCTGTTCATGGGGGAGGTTTTCACCGGGACGAGTGTGCTGGGCGTGCTTTGTGTGGTGGTCGGCGTGTTTCTGATTGCCGGTGGCCCGGCCTTGTGGCAACCTGGACGTGACCCCGAATCGGTCCAGCGTGTGCACCGGGGGCTTTACTATGGCGCCATCACCGGTTTGTTCATTGCCAGCTATACCGTGGTGGATGGCCTGGCGGTCAAGCGTTACGGCATGTCGCCCCTGCTGGTGGATTACATGGGCAATTTGCTGCGACTGATGCTGGTGTTGCCCTTGTTGTTGCGTGACTGGCCGGCGGCGCGCGCGCTGTGGCGACAACAGTGGCGCAGCGCCATGGTGGTGGGGGTGTTCAGTCCCGTTTCTTATGTGATGGTGCTGTTTGCCATGCAAATGGCGCCCTTGTCCCATGTGGCGCCAGCACGGGAAATATCGATGCTCTTTGCGGCTTTGATGGGCGGGCGCCTGCTGGGGGAGTCGCACCGCGGCCTGCGCGTGCTGGGCGCCCTGAGCATCGTGTGCGGCGTGATGGCTTTGGCAGGGAGTTGATGCGGTGAACCGTCCTGTCTTGCTGGGCTGTGATTTCTCCAGCCGCCCGCAAAAGCGAAAGCCTATCGTGCTGGCCTGGGGCAGCGCCCAGGCGGGCGTGGTGCAATTGTCGCGCCTGACACGGTGCGAGACGCTTGATGACTTTGTGGACGCCTTGCGCGCGCCGGGCGAGTGGGTCGGTGGCTTTGATTTGCCCTTTGGCTTGCCCCGCGAGTTGGTCACCACCCTGGGTTGGCCGACCGATTGGCTGGCTTGCATGCAGCACTACACGGCCTTGAGTCGTGCAGAGATTCGTGACACCTTCGCCGCCTTTTGCAATGCGCGTCCCGCAGGGCGAAAATTTGCGCACCGTGTGACCGATGGACCCGCCGGTTCAAGTCCTTCCATGAAATGGGTCAACCCGCCGGTGGCCTACATGCTGCATGCGGGTGTACCTGCCTTGCTGGCGGCAGGGGTGTCGTTGCCAGGCTTGCAGGCTGGCGATCCGGGCCGTGTGGCGCTGGAGGCCTACCCGGGTTTGCTGGCGCGCGAGTTGATTGGCACGCGCAGCTACAAAAGCGATGACCGTCACAAGCAAACGCCCGAGCGGCTGATTGCCCGCAAAGACCTGTTGCACGCCCTGGAAATGGGGCAAACCCGATGCGGTCTGCGTCTGAAACTCACGCACGCCCAGCGCGAAGCCCTGGTGGACGATGCCTCGGGGGACAGCCTGGACGCGGCCTTGTGCATGGTGCAGGCCGCCTGGGCGCAGGCGCAGCATGCGGCAGGTCACCCGCTGTATGGCTTGCCGACCGACCTGGACCCACTGGAGGGCTGGATCGTCTGCGCCTAAGCCGGCAAGGCGGCCAGCACCGCCAGCGCCTCGGCATCGGTGCGGTACATGCGCAGGTTCGGTGAAGGTGTGAGATAGCCGGCCTGGCGCAAGACACGCTCGACGGGCAGTTTCAGTCCGCTGATGTGCAACACGATGCCGCGCTCCTTGAAGAGCGCCTCCAGTTTGGCAAACATCTCCACCCCGGTGGCGTCGATGCGGTTGATGGGCAGCGCGAACAGGCAGACATGCTGAACCTGGGGGTGTGAGGTCAGGTGCTCGACGATGGCCTGTTCCAGGCCGTTGGCGGCCGCAAAGTCGAGCTCCGCATCCATGCGCAAGGCATACAGGTGAGGCCCCAGCGGTGGCAGGTGCCAGAGGTGACGGTCGCGCAGGCTGCCATCCGGGTGCAGGCCGATTTCAATGATGCGCGGATGCAGTCGGTGGTAGAGAAACTGGGCCAGCGTGATCACCACGCCGGCCAGCACGCCCCAGTAAATGGCAGGGGTGGTCCACAAGGTGACCAGGGCGGTGAGGCCCGCTGTGACCGCCTCCTGGCGTGACACGCGCCACAGCCGGGTGAACTGGCGTGGCTGAAACAGGTTCAGCACAGCGGTGATCACGACCGCCGACAACACGGCTTTGGGCACGTATTGCAGAGCCGGCATCAAAAAGAGCAAGGCGATCAGCACAAACAGCACGCACGCCACCACTGCCCAGCCAGTGCGTGCGCCCGAATACAACATCAGAGCCGAGCGTGAAAACGAGGTACTGCTCGCGAAACTGCCGCACAAGCCGCTGGCGAGCTTGGCCAGGCCCTGGCCAAAAAGATCCAGGTTGTCGTCCCAGCGTTTGCCATCGCGCTGGCTCTCGATTTTGGCGCTCGAGGCTGTTTCCAAAAAACTGACCAGGGCGATCACCATGGCCGGGACCAGCAATTTTTGAAACACCTCCCAGCCCGGCCAGTCGGGCCAGTAAAGGCCAGGCAGGCCTGCAGGCAATGGCCCGACCACGGCGCCCAGCTTGCTGTAGCCCGTGGCGGCGCTCAAAGCGGCCGCCAGCGCCACCACCACCATGATGCTGGGCCAGCGTGGCCGCAGTCGCCGGGCCAGCAGAAGAACTGCCAGGCTGCCCAGGCCCCAGAGTGCGGCTGTGTTGAACAGGTCGGTGAGCTGAAAAGTCGCCATCGAACCCATCGACAAGCCCAACAGGGCGGGAACTTGCGAGGCCATGATGAGCAGCGAGGCGGCCTGGGTGAACCCCATCAGCACAGGGGCACTGATCAGGTTCAGCAGCCAGCCATAGCCACCCCAGCCCAGCCCCAGTTGCAGCAGTCCCGAGAGAAACGACAGCCACACAGCCAGCGAAACCCACTCGGCACTGCCAGGCGTTGCCAGGCCATAGAGGGAGGCACCAATGAGCACGCAGGTCAACGCGGCAGGGCCGACCGAGATCCGATTCGAACTGCCAAACAACACCGCCAGCAGCGCAGGCAAGAGGCAGGCGTACAGGCCGGTGACCAAAGGCATCTGGGCGAGGCCGGCATAGGCCACGGCCTGCGGGACCATGACCAGGCCAACGGTGATGCCCGCCACCACTTCGCCACGTGCCAGATCGGCACGCAGGCGAGGCCAGCGAAGAAAAGGCAACCAGCGCGAGGACGATTTCATGCTCAGCGCTGTGGCATGTCCTTGACGGAATAGCCCAGGCTGACCAGGGCGTCTGCGGGAATGGGCGGCATGGAGGCTTCCCAATCCAGCCAGCTCTGGCGCAGCTGGTTCAAGCGCTCGCCTTCGCGAGGGGCCAGGTTGGCGCGCTCGCGCTCGTCGGCGCTGATGTTGAACAGGTATTCGTGGCCGTCAACCTGCAGGTATTTCCAGTCGTCGATGCGGCAAGCCCGCTGGCCTCGGTGGTTCATGCGCCAATGCATGGGGCGCTGAAAGCGGTGCTGCGGGTCGCGCAATACCGGCATCAGTGACACGCCATCCAGCGGGTAATCGGGGTGCGGTGCCACACCCGCAGCGTCCAGCAAAGTGGCAGACCAGTCCATGGTCAGGCAGTGCTGTGCGCTCACCTGGTTGGGTGCAATGACGGCCGGCCAATGCGCGATCCAGGGCACCCGGATGCCCCCCTCGGTCAGGTCCATCTTGCCACCCACCAGTGGCCAGTTGTCGGAGAAGCGCTCACCGCCGTTGTCACTGGTGAACACGATCAGCGTGTTGTCCAGCTGGTTAAGCCGCTTGAGAGTGTTCACCAACTGGCCAATGCCCTCGTCCATGTGACGGATCATGGTGTGGTAAGTGTGGATGTTGCCGCCGTGCAGGTGAAAAAGGTTGTCCTTCACTTCCTGGGCCAGCGCTTCGTCGTCGCGCGTTTCCCAGGGCCAGTGGGGTGCGGTGTAATGCAGGCTCAACAAAAACGGTGCGTCCTGCTGGGCCATGCGCTCCACGTAGTCGACCGCGCGTTGAGAGATGAGATCGGTCAGGTAGCCGCGCTCAGGGCGCAGCTCATGGCCCACCCACAGGTCATGCACACCGCGTGAATCGCAGTGGGTGAAGTAATCCACGCCACCCGCCATGGGGCCAAAAAATTCTTCGTAGCCCGATCGCAAGGGGCCGAAGTTGGGGGGGTAGCCCAAATGCCATTTGCCGATCAGGGCTGTGCGGTAGCCACTGTCCTTGAGCAGGGAGGGGAACGTGGGATGCTCGGGGGGCAGGCCCAGGCGCACATCGCCACGGCTCTTGCTGCTGATGGGCTCCTCGGCCGCGCCGCGCAGGCGGTACTGGTAGCGCGCCGTGATCATGGCAAAGCGCGTGGGCGAACACACCGGGGAGTTCGAATAGCCTTGTGTGAAGCGCAGGCCGTGGGCGGCCAGGGCATCCAGCACAGGCGACACTTTCACGCGGCCACCATAGCAGCCCAGATCGGCGTAACCCAGGTCGTCGGCGACGATGAAAATCAGATTGGGTCGTTGGGACATAGCAGGCAAAACATCCATGGTTGATCGAGACGGTGCACCGGATGATAGGCGCAGCTCGCAAAACGCCGAATCGCACGCAGGACACGGCGGTGATGCATCACCACTGCGTTGCTGCTGCAACTCTGAAGATGCCACTGTAGCCACATCGCCCGCAGACATTGCGTGCTTTTTCGCCGGACAAACCCTGATGTCTTTTTTCAGATGCGCCGCCTGCCTGAGCATGCTCTTGTGCCTGCTGCTGACCCCCGCCCATGCGGCCCGCTTGTGGGCGGGCCGTGTGACCCATGTCACCGATGGGGACACCTTGTGGGTTCAAGCCTTCGCGGGTGTCGAAGCGCACAAGCTGCGTCTCGAAGGCCTGGACGCCCCCGAGGCATGCCAGGCCTGGGGGCCGCAAGCGCACGCAGCCCTGCGATCGCTGTTGCTCGGGCAGGTGGTTCAGGTGCGCACCCTGAACCGCGATGCCTATGGCCGGCGGCTTTCCCAGGTGCAATACCAGGGGCAGGATGTGGGCGACTGGCTGGTGCGACAAGGCCATGCCTGGTCTTCCCGATTCCAGGGACGGTCGGGGCGCTATGACGCTGCACAGCAGCAGGCGCAACTTTTGCGCAAGGGCCTGTTTTCGCAGCCAGGGCCCTGGCTGACACCCCGCCAGTTCCGCCAGCGTTATGGCGCGTGCCGGCCACCACAGACGGGGCATCCCGGCTGACGCGTCAGGTGCATTTCATGCCATTCCAGGCGACGGCCATCCAGCATTTGCAGGCGACCAGGCAAGGCGCTGCCCATGCCCGACAGCAGTTTGACGGCTTCGGTGGCTTGCAAGGTCCCGATCACCCCAACCAGTGGGGCGAGCACGCCCAGTGTGGCACAGCGCACCTCTTCAGGCACTTCATCCGGCGGGAACAGGCAGGCGTAGCAAGGCGAGGCCGGATCGCGGCTGTCATACACCGCGAGTTGGCCATCCATGCGGATCACCGCACCGCTGACCAAGGGCACACGGTGGGTGACACAGGCCGCGTTCACGGCGTGCCGGGTGGTGAAGTTATCGCAGCAATCCACCACGACCTGTGCGCTGGGCACCAGGCGATCCAGCAGGGCCGCGTCGGCGCGCACATTCAGGGTGTCGATGCGCAAATCGGGGTTCAGGGCCTGCATGGCCGTGGCGGCTGAACTCACCTTGGGCTGGCCAATGCGCGCAGTGGTGTGGGCGATCTGACGTTGCAGGTTGGTCAGGTCCACCACATCATGGTCGATCAAGGTCAGGTGGCCGACACCGGACGCCGCGAGGTACATGGCCACGGGCGAGCCCAGCCCCCCCGCGCCCACAATCACGGCATGGCTGTCGAGCAGACGCTGCTGCCCTTCGACTTCCATGTCGTCCAGCAGGATGTGCCGCGAATACCGCAGCAACTGCGCATCGTTCAAACCTCACTTCTCCTGCTTTTCGGCGGGGCGCTCGGTCTGGGTTTTGCTGGCCAGCACAGTCAGCCCCTTGAGCTGGTTCAGCGCTTGCTGCAACTGGAAGTCCTTGTCGCTGCCAAACTCGGGCGGGCGACGCTCGGCAGCGGGCTTTTTGGATTCTTCTTCCAGCTTCTTCAGGGCTTCTTCGCGTGCCTTTTCTCGTGCCGGATCTTTGACTTCTGCGCCTTGTCCGCTGGCCAGGTGTTTTTCCAGATCGGCTTCGCGGGTGCGCAGCACGGCAAACGGACTGCCTTCGGCGGTCTCGTCCACCAGCACATCCGGCACGATGCCTTTGGCCTGGATCGAACGTCCGTTGGGGGTGTAGTAACGGGCCGTGGTGATTTTCAAGGCGGTGTCGGGCCCGAGCTGACGCACGGTTTGCACCGATCCCTTGCCAAAGGTCTGGCTGCCAAGCAAGGTGGCCCGTTTGTAATCCTGCAGGGCACCCGCCACGATTTCACTGGCGGAGGCTGAGCCTTCGTTGACCAGGACCACCAATTTGAGGTTTTTGTAAACGCCCTTGGTGGCATCGGTCATGCGCCGGATCGGATCATTGCCGCCACGACGTTGGTAGAACTCGGGCGCGGCTTTGTAGACATACTTGCTTTCCGCCAGCTGCCCATTGGTGGAGACCACGGTGACGTTGTCGGGCAAAAAGGCCGCGGAAACCGCCACAGCGGCATCGAGCAAGCCGCCCGGGTCGTTGCGCAGGTCCAGGACCAGGCCCTTGAGTTGCGGTTCGGCTTTGTAGATTTCTTCCAGCTTGCGGGCAAAGTCGTCGACTGTGCGCTCCTGGAACTGGGTCAGGCGAATCCAGCCGTAACCTGGCTCCACCACCTTGCCTTTCACACTCACCGTTTTGATTTCCTCTCGCACGATGGTGACAGGAAAGCTGCGGTTTTCATCCTTGCGGAACACGGTCAGGACCACTTTGGTGTTGGGCTCGCCGCGCATGCGTTTGACGGCGTCGTTCAGGCTCAGGCCCTTGATGGCGGTGTCGTCCACTTTGGTGATGAGGTCGCCCGGCTTCAAGCCCGCGCGAAAAGCCGGCGAGCCCTCGATCGGTGAAACCACTTTGACCAGGCCTTCTTCCATCGTGATTTCGATGCCCACGCCGACAAAACGGCCGGTCGTGCCTTCGCGGAATTCCTTGAAGGTCTTCTTGTCGAAATACTGGGAGTGCGGGTCGAGGCTGGCGACCATGCCGGAGATGGCGTCGGTGATCAGTTTTTTCTCATCCACCGGCTCGACATAGTCGCTCTTGACCATGCTGAACACGGCAGCCAGTTGCTGCAACTCCTCCAGCGGCAAAGGGGCCATGTTGCCGCGTGCCACGGTTTGCAGGGAAACAGTGGTCAGGGCGCCGGCGAGCGCGCCGACGCTGAGCCAGCCAGCGATTTTGAGTGTGTGACGCATGTTGCCTCGAAAGATGCCTGGCAGGCGGTGATGCCTGCCTTGTAGAAGCCTCAATATACAACGCCCGACAAGGGCTTGTGTTGAAACGGTTTAGGCCTTGCCCTGGGAGGCCACGGCGGCAGCGGCTTTGGCAGCTGCCTCGGCATCGCCCAGGTAATAGCTGCGGATGGGCTTGAGTGCGGCGTCCAGTTCATACACCAGCGGAATCCCGTTGGGAATGTTCAGGCCGACGATGTCGCTGTCAGAAATACCGTCCAGGTACTTGACCAGGGCACGGATGGAGTTGCCGTGCGCGGCCACAACGATGCGTTTGCCGGACTGGATGGCGGGTGCCATGGACTCGTTCCAGAAGGGCAGGACGCGTGCCACGGTGTCTTTCAGGCATTCCGTCAGCGGTACCTGGGCCGGGTCCAGCTTGGCGTAGCGCAAGTCGCCGCGCTCGCAACGTGGGTCCTGGCTTTCCAGGGCCGGCGGCGGGGTGTCGTAGCTGCGCCGCCACACCAGCACCTGGGCGTCACCGTATTGCTTGGCCATGTCGGCCTTGTTCAGCCCCTGCAGGGCGCCGTAATGGCGCTCGTTCAGGCGCCAGCTGTGCACCACCGGCAACCACTGGCGGTCCATTTCGTCCAGGCAATGCCACAAGGTGTGAATGGCGCGCTTGAGCACGCTGGTGTAGGCCACGTCGAATTCGTAGCCTTCAGCCTTGAGCAGGCGACCCGCATTCTTGGCCTGGGCAATGCCGGTGTCGGTCAGGTCGACATCGGTCCAGCCAGTGAAGCGGTTTTCCAGGTTCCAGGTGGACTCACCGTGGCGGATCAGGACAAGTTTGTACATGGTGTGGGGCTATCCAGAGACAAGTTGAAAAAGGGATTGCCGGAGATTTTAGAATGCTGGGTTGACGCGAAACCAACCAAGGACCTCTTTTGAAATTCATTCTCGACAACTGGATGCTGATTTCCGTGGCAATGGCCTCGGGCTTCATGCTCTTCCTCCCCGTCATGCAGGGGGCCGCCACGGCTGGACTCAGCGCCCCGCAGGCGGTTCAGATGATCAACCGGGAAAAAGCCCTGGTGATCGATGTGTGCAGCGCCGAAGAATACGCGGCCGGCCACCTCATCGGTGCCCGCCATGTGCCTTTGGACCAACTGGAGCAGCAACTGGCTGCAGTGGCCAAGAACAAGACGCAGCCTCTGATTCTGGTGTGTGCCTCCGGCATGCGCTCCAAGCGCGCGGTCGCCGTGGCCAAGAAACTGGGTTACGAACAGGCCCATTCTCTGACGGGGGGGCTCAAAGCCTGGAAAGAGGCTAATCTTCCGGTTGAAAAAGCCTGACAGGTGAACTTATGCCCGTTGTGAAGATGTATACCACTGCTGTTTGCCCCTACTGTGTGAGGGCCAAGCAAATCCTCAAAGCCAAAGGCGTGGCGCAGATCGAAGAGATCCGCGTCGATGCCAACCCCGATGAGCGTCAGCGCATGATGGACCTCACCGGACGGCGCACCGTGCCCCAGATCTTCATTGGCGACACCCATGTGGGCGGTTGTGACGACCTGATCGCGCTGGACGGCCGTGGCGGCCTGCTGCCTTTGCTGCAAGCCAGCTGACATAATCCTGGGTGTCCCGAATCTTCAGCCCGCTTCGGACGTGTCCGAAGCGGGCTTTTTCAATCCTAGGAAAGCAAACATGTCCGACGACCAAAACCCGGTGTTCCAGATCCAGCGTGTCTACCTCAAGGACATGTCACTGGAGCAGCCGAACTCTCCCGCCATCCTGTATGTAGAGCAGGCGCCCCAGGTGGACATTCAACTCGGCGTGGCGGTGGAAAACGTCAGCGAAGGTCTGGTGGAGGTCTGTGTCACGGCCACAGTCACGGCCAGCATCGATGACAAAACCATGTTCCTGGTGGAAGTCAAGCAAGCGGGTTTGTTCGAGATCCGTCACCTGCCCGCCGACCAGATGGGCCCCATTGTGGGCATTGCCTGCCCCCAGATCGTTTACCCCTACCTGCGTGGCAACGTGGCCGATGTCATCCAGCGGGCCGGTTTCCCGCCGGTCCATCTCTCGGAAATCAATTTCCAGGCCATGTACGAGCAGCAAATGGCGGCAGCAGGCACGCAGCCCCAATAAATCTGTACTTCGCTGCGCACCATGAAAATCGCCATGCTCGGTGCCGGTGCCTGGGGCACGGCCATGGCCATCCGGGCCAGCCATGCGCACAGTGTGACCCTGTGGGCGCGCGATGCAGCGCAGGCTCAGGCCATGCAGTCGGCACGTGCCAATCAGCGCTATCTGCCCGATCAGGCCTTTCCGGCCGGACTGCGTGTCACGGCCGATGCGCCGGAGCATTGGCTGGCTGGCCAGGATCTGGTGGTTCTGGCGTCGCCCATGGCCGCCTTGCGCGGCATGCTGGCGCGTGTGGCGCCGGTCTTGAATGGACAACCGGTGGCCTGGCTGTGCAAGGGGTTCGAGCCCGCGGCAGACACCCAGGATGCTGCCGGCTGGCTGGCCCATGAAGTTCAGCGCCAGGTGGCGCCCGACTTGCGCGCCGGTGCTTTGAGCGGTCCCAGCTTCGCGCTGGAAGTGGCGCGTGGCCAGCCTACCGCGCTGGTGGCGGCCAGTGTCCATGCCGAGGTGCGCGATGCGCTGGTGCAAGGCTTTCACAGCACGCAATTGCGGGTCTACGCCAACGACGACATCGTGGGTGTCGAAGTCGGTGGTGCTGTCAAAAATGTGCTGGCGATAGCCACGGGTCTGTGCGACGGCTTGCAGCTGGGATTGAACGCCCGTGCGGCCCTGATCACGCGCGGCCTGGCTGAAATCACCCGTCTGGGCGTCGCATTGGGCGCGCGAACCGAAACCTTCATGGGCCTCAGTGGCCTGGGCGATCTGGTGCTGACAGCCACGGGAGATCTTTCCCGCAATCGCAAAGTGGGCCTGGCGCTGGCGCAAGGCCTCAGCCTGACGCAGGCGGTGGCTTCGCTGGGCCATGTGGCCGAAGGCGTGTACTGTGCCCGCACCGTGGTGCAACGCGCCGCGCAACGCGGCGTGGACATGCCCATTGCGCGTGCGGTCGTGTCTTTGCTGGAAGGGCAGACCACCCCTCAGGAGGCCTTGGCGCAATTGATGGGGCGTCAGGCGCGCGAAGAAGGCTGAGCGCAGCCGCCTTGGCCAGTTTGGCACATCAGGCCGGCGTGTAGGCCAACCTGACGTAGATGGGTGCAAACGCCTCGGCCTGGGTGATCTCGATCAAGGTTTCCTTGGCCAATTCCAGCAGGGCAATGAAGGTCACCACCAGAACAGGGGCACCCTGCTCGGGGCTGAACAGCGCCTCGAATTCCACAAAGCGGCGGCCTTGCAGCTTTTTCAGCACGATGCTCATGTGCTCACGCACCGAAAGCTCTTCGCGCGAGATTTTGTGATGCTGGACCAGTTTGGCACGTTTGAGAATATCGGCCCAGGCCTGCTGCAACTCCACCACATGCACATCGGGAAAGCGTGGTTGCAGCGACTGTTCGATGTAGACCTGGGCGCGCAGAAAGTCGCGTCCGAACTGTGGCACCTCGGTCAGGCGCGCTGCGGCAAGTTTCATCTGCTCGTATTCGAGCAGTCGTCGCACCAGTTCAGCCCGTGGGTCTTCCGGCTCCTGGCCATCCGCCACCTTTTTCGGCGGCAGCAGCATGCGCGACTTGATCTCGATGAGCATGGCCGCCATCAACAGGTACTCGGCCGCCAGTTCCAGGTTACGGCTGCGGATTTCGTCCACATAGCTCAGATACTGCCGGGTCACACCCGCCATGGGGATGTCCAGAATGTTGAAATTCTGTTTGCGGATCAGGTACAGCAAAAGATCGAGTGGCCCCTCAAAGGCCTCCAGGAACACTTCCAGCGCATCCGGCGGAATGTACAAATCCTGGGGCATGGCGAACAGTGGCTCGCCATACAGCCGCGCCACGGCCACGTGGTCAACCACGTCGGGCATCAGGGCGGGTTGCTCGGAGGCCGCTGGCTCAGTGGGCAGCGGCAGGCTGTCGGGGCTCACGCCTGGGTCTGGTAGACGTAGGGCTTTTGAGCCACTCGGCCAGCCTGGTAGTCGGCCCAGACCTGGCGATCCACCGTTTTGTCCCACAGCAGGGCGCGACCTTCGCGTTGCTGCGCTTCCAGGTTCGGCTTTTGCGTCTTCAGTTGGGCAATGAACTGTGTGGCTTCGGACGTGTAATCGGGGCGGCGAAAGATCGACATGGTGAATTCCTCGTTGTCGGTGATTTTAGCGCTCAGGCCCGGCAAGCCAGGTCCAAGCCGGCCGCCAGGTCATCGGGGCGGTCTTGCGCGGGCAGCATGGCCAGCAAGCCGCTACGCTCGGCCAGGTCCAGCGGCTGATGCGACAGGCCACACAAAATCAGCCGCAGCTGGCGTTTCTGGCAGGCACGGACCAGTGCCATCAAGGCATCGGCGCCGGAGGAATCGATGTAGATCAGGTTTTTCAGGTCCAGCACCAGGGTGTGGCCGGGCAGATCCTCTTCCATGGCCTCGATCAGTTTGACGGCGCCAAAAAACAGTGCGCCATACAGACGGTAGGCTTTGACCCCAGGCAGATGGCCTTGCAGGATGGGATGGGTGTGCGGTGTGACTTCTTCCGAGCGGCTGAGGTTGGAGATCCGGTAAATGAAGGTCAGGCAAGCGGCGATCAGGCCCACTTCGACGGCCACCGTCAGGTCCACGATCACCGTCAGCAGGAACACAGCCATCAAAGTCACCCGGTAGGGCAAGCGGAACTGGCGCAGATGCAGGAACTCGCGCCATTCGCCCATGTTCCAGGCCACAAACATCAGGATGGCCGAGAGGGCCGCCAGAGGAATATGGCCGGCCAGTGGCGCCGCGACCAGAATGACGACCAAGAGCGTCAGCGCATGCACCACCCCCGCCACGGGAGTGTTGGCACCGTTCTTGACGTTGGTGACGGTGCGCGCAATCGTCCCGGTGGCCGGCATGCCTCCGAAAAACGGGGTGACAAGGTTGGCAATGCCTTGGGCCATCAGCTCCTGATTGGCATCGTGCCGGTCGTCGATCATCTGATCGGCGATGCGTGCGCACAGCAACGACTCGATGGCACCGAGCAAGGCCAGTGTGGTCGCCGGAATCAGCAGAAATTTGGCCGTGTCCCAGCTGAAAGCCGGCCATTCGAAGGCCGGCAAGCTGCTGGGAATCCCGCCAAAGCGCGAGCCGATGGTTTCCACATTCAAGCCCAAGCCAAGACAGGCCAGCGTGGCCAGGATCAAGACCAGGATCGAGCCTGGAATGGCGCTCCAGCGCGCCAGTTGCGGTCGCGTTTGGCGCCAGCGTGGCAGCTGCTGCCAGAACACCAGAAACGCCAGTGCACTGGCCGACACCCCCAGCGCTGCGGGGTTCAAGGTGTGTGCGTGCGCCGACAACCTGGCCAGAATGCCGAAGAAGTCAGCAGGCATGTTGTTCACCTGCAGGCCAAAGAAGTCTTTCAATTGCGACACCATGATCAGCACCGCAATGCCATTGGTGAAACCGATGACCACAGCCACAGGAATGAAGCGGATCAGGGTGCCCAGTCGCAACAAGCCCATCAGAAACAGCATCACGCCCGACATGGCGGTGGCAATGATCAGGTTGGCCAGGCCATAGCGCTCCAGAATGCCGTACACGATGACGATGAAAGCACCGGCTGGGCCGCCAATCTGCACCCGACTGCCGCCCAGCAGTGAAATCAGCAAACCCGCAATGATGGCTGTGAACAGGCCGGCTTGCGGCTTCAAGCCGGAAGCAATCGCAAAGGCCATGGCCAGTGGCAAGGCCACCACGCCGACCGTGAGGCCGGCGCCGACGTCTTTGGCAAAACGTTCGCGGTTGTAGCCCGCCAAGGCGTCGATCAGCCGTGGCCGAAAGAACGATGTGGCGTGCTGCGTACGCATGGCTTAATGCACCCGCATGCCAGGCTGGGCACCCGGCCAGGGACTGAGCACATGGATGCCGGGGTGCGCCTTTTCATCGGCGTGGCTGGCCGCCAGCACCATGCCTTCGGAGACGCCGAATTTCATTTTGCGCGGTGCCAGGTTGGCCACCATCACCGTGAACTTGCCGATCAGCGCCTCGGGTTCGTAGGCGCTGGCGATACCGCTGAACACGTTGCGATGACGGCCTTCGCCCACATCCAGGGTGAGGCGCAACAGCTTGGTGGAACCTTCGACTTTTTCGCAATTCACGATCTGGGCAATGCGCAGGTCGATTTTCGCGAAGTCATCGATGCCGATGGTGGGCATCAGTGCTTCGCCACCTGGCAGCAACGCAGGTGCGGCCGCTTCCGGGGCCGGTTCGAACAATGCTTCGAGCAGTTTGGGGTCGACGCGTTGCATCAGGTGCTGGTAAACGCCAATGCCATGACCTGCGCCCAAGGGCTCGCTGGCCTGGGAGAAGCGCAGGGGCGGGACTTGCAGGAAAGCCTCCACTTGTGCCGTCAAGGCGGGCAACACGGGTTTGAGCGCAATCGACAGCAGGCGAAAGGCTTCGATGCATGCCGTGCACACATCGTGCAGACGGGTTTCCATGCCCGTTTGTTTGGCCAATTCCCAGGGCTTGTTCTGGTCCACGTACTCGTTGACACGGTCGGCCAGCAGCATGGTTTCACGCAGCGCCTTGCCGAATTCGCGTTGCTCGTAAAGCGTGGCAATGGCGGGCAACTCGGTGCGCATGTGGCCAAGCAGCGCCTTGCCATCGGCTGAAACTTCGCCCAGCTTTCCTTCAAAACGCTTGCTGATAAAACCGGCGGCGCGCGAGGCAATGTTGATGTACTTGCCCACCAGGTCGGCGTTCACACGGGCGACGAAGTCATCCGGGTTGAAATCCACGTCTTCCACCCGGTTGTTCAGTTTGGCCGCGATGTAGTAGCGCAGCCATTCGGGGTTCAGGCCCAGCGACAAATACTTCAGCGGATCGATGCCAGTTCCCCGGCTTTTGCTCATCTTCTCGCCGCTGACCGTGATGAAACCGTGCACGAAAATGTTGTTGGGCGTTTTGCGGCCGCTGAAGTGCAGCATGGCTGGCCAGAACAAGGTATGAAAATACGTGATGTCCTTGCCAATGAAGTGGTACTGCTCCACCGCAGGGTCAGCCATGAACGCGTCATAGCTGCGTTGCTCACCCCGGGCCGCTGGACCGCCTTTGGCAAAATAATTTTTCAGCGATGCTAGGTAGCCCACGGGGGCATCCAGCCAGACATAGAAATACTTGCCTGGGGCATCCGGAATTTCAATCCCGAAATAGGGTGCGTCGCGGCTGATGTCCCAATCGCCCAGGCCACCTTGTCCGTTCTCGTCTTTGGTGAACCACTCGCGGATCTTGTTCGCCACTTCGCTTTGCAGCTTGCCGTCCTGGGTCCAGGCTTCCAGGTACGCCGCACAACGTGGGTCGGAAAGCTTGAAAAAATAGTGCTCCGAGCTCTTCAGCACGGGCGTGGCTCCGGACAGTGCCGAGTAAGGATTTTTCAATTCGGTCGGCGCATAGACCGCACCGCAGGACTCGCAACTGTCCCCATACTGATCCTTGGCGCCGCATTTGGGGCACTCGCCCTTGATGAAGCGGTCGGGCAGGAACATGGACTTGTCAGGGTCGAAAAACTGCTCGATCGTGCGCGTCTCGATCAGGCCTGCGGCTTTCAGGTCCTTGTAGATGGCCTGGGCCAGTTCGTGATTTTCCGGACCGTCAGTGGAATGCCAGTTGTCAAAGGCGATGTGGAAACCGTCCAGGTAAGGCTTGCGACCGGCGGCGATGTCGGCCACAAACTGCTGCGGCGTCTTGCCGGCTTTCTCGGCCGCAATCATGATGGGCGCACCATGGGCGTCATCGGCGCAGACGAAATGCACCTGATGCCCCTGCATTCGCTGGTACCGCACCCAGATGTCGGCCTGGATGTACTCCATGATGTGGCCGATGTGGAAGTTGCCGTTGGCATACGGCAAGGCGGTGGTGACGAACAGTTGGCGCTGAGACATGAAAAACAATCCTATGGGGAGTCTGACATTTTAGTCCTGCCCCTCACATGAGCAACCTTGCAAAGTCTGCGGACTCAGCCGGTTCGTTAGACTAGGCCCTTCCCAAGGAGACCGAGATGGCATTGAACGAGCAGGCGCTGCTGGCAGCCCTTCAAACTGTGGTGGACCCCAACACCGGGAAAGACTTTGTCAGCACCAAAGCCCTGAAAAACCTGCAGATCTCGGGTGGCGATGTCGCTTTCGACGTCGAGCTGGGCTATCCCGCCCAAAGCCAGATGCCCGAGCTGCGTCGGCAGCTGATCACTGCGGCACGGTCGGTGGCTGGCGTTGGCAATGTCTCGGTCAACCTCAGCAGCAAAATCATCGCGCACGCAGCGCAGCGCGGCGTGGCCTTGCTGCCCCAGGTCAAGAACATCATCGCAGTAGCCTCCGGTAAGGGGGGTGTGGGCAAAAGCACCACGGCCGCCAACATTGCGCTGGCGCTGGCGTCGGAAGGCGCGCGCGTGGGCCTGCTGGATGCCGACATCTACGGCCCCAGCCAGCCCATGATGATGGGCATTGACGGCCGTCCCGAAAGCGAGGATGGCCAGACCATGGAGCCGCTGGAAAACCACGGCGTTCAGGTCATGTCCATTGGTTTTCTGGTGAACCAGGACGAGGCCATGGTGTGGCGCGGCCCCATGGCCACCCAGGCGCTGGAGCAGCTGCTGCGGCAGACGAACTGGAAAGACCTCGATTACCTCATCGTTGACATGCCGCCAGGGACCGGCGATATCCAGCTGACCCTGAGCCAGCGTGTGCCCATGACCGGTGCGGTGATCGTCACCACGCCTCAGGACATCGCGCTGCTCGATGCCCGCAAAGGCATCAAGATGTTCGAGAAAGTGGGCGTGCCGATTCTGGGCGTGGTGGAAAACATGGCCGTGCATGTTTGCAGCCAGTGCGGCCATGTGGAACATATTTTTGGTTCGGATGGCGGCAAGAAAATGGCGACGGAATACGGCATGGACTATCTGGGCGCCTTGCCTTTGAACATGCAGATCCGCCTGCAGGCCGACAGCGGCCTGCCCACTGTGATCGCGGATCCGCAAGGCGAGATTGCCCAGATCTACAAATCAGTGGCCCGACAAGTGGCGGTGAAGGTGGCGGCCAAGGCGAAAGACTTCTCCAACAAGTTCCCCAGCATCAAGATTTCCAAGGACACTTGATCTGGCACAATGTGCACTATGTTGCAGTTTCTGGTGAAATTGCATTAAAGTGCACACATGGCAACGACCGACGACGAGATCCGTCACCCTTTTTTGCTGGCCCTGGGTGAGCGCGTACGAACCTTGCGCGCCAGGCGTGGCTTGACACGCCGCGCTGTGGCACAGGTGGCCGAGGTGTCCGAGCGTCACCTGGCCAACCTGGAGTCCGGGACCGGCAATGCCTCTATCCTGATCTTGTTGCAAGTGGCGCATGCGTTGCAGTGCTCCATCTTTGAGCTGCTGGGCGATGTCACCACGTCGTCGCCCGAATGGCTTTTGATCCGCGAATTGCTGGAACATCGCAGCGAAGCCGAACTGCGTCGAGCCCGCATTCAACTGGGCCAAATGTTTGGCAGTCACGGGGACGAACAGGCCCGGGCCAATCGCATCGCCCTGGTTGGCTTGCGTGGCGCGGGTAAAACCACCTTGGGCCAGCGGCTGGCCGACGATTTGGGTTTCCCGTTTATCGAGTTGAGTCGGGAAATCGAGAAATTCGCCGGCTGCGGCATCAGCGAAATCCACAACCTCTACGGCACCAATGCCTACCGTCGCTACGAGCGGCGCGCCCTGGAGGAGGCCATCCAGATTTACCCCGAGGTGGTGATCGCCACGCCAGGGGGGCTGGTGTCTGACACCGCCACGTTCAACGAGGTCTTGACCCATTGCTTCACTGTCTGGTTGCAGGCCAAACCCGAGGACCACATGGGGCGTGTGGCCGCACAGGGCGACATGCGGCCGATGGCGGCCAGCAAAGAGGCGATGGAGGACCTCAAACGCATCCTGGAAGGTCGTGCGCCTTTCTATTCCAAGGCCGATCTGGCGTTTGACACCAGCGCACAGTCGCTGGATGATTCATTTCAGGCATTGCGACAGCAGGTTCGGCGGGCTTTGCAACTTCCTTTTTAAGCCTTTGGTTTTATTTCTGGAGGGCAAGAGTGTTTGTGGAAACATGCAAAAAAATGCAGTTGCATGAAAAATAAATGTGCACTATGATGCATGTCATCAATGCAACGTCCTACCTTTTCGGAGCCCTCCACCATGAGTCAAGAGACCGTCAACTACCAAACCGATCCCAGCCAATACAAGCATTGGTCCATGAAGTTTGAGGGCGAGATTGCCACGCTGCAACTCAACATCAACGAAGACGCTGGCATTCGCCCGGGTTACAAGCTCAAGCTGAACTCCTACGATCTGGGGGTGGACATCGAATTGCATGATGCCTTGCAACGCATTCGCTTTGAGCATCCTGAAGTGCGAACCGTGGTCGTCACCAGCCTGCGTGACCGCATCTTCTGTTCGGGCGCCAATATCTTCATGCTGGGCTTGTCCACCCACGCCTGGAAAGTGAATTTCTGCAAATTCACCAACGAAACCCGCAATGGTGTGGAAGATTCCAGTCGCCACAATGGCCTGAAGTTCCTGGCGGCCGTGAACGGCGCCTGCGCCGGCGGCGGCTACGAGCTGGCCCTGGCCTGTGATGAAATCCTGCTGGTCGATGACCGCTCTTCTTCAGTGTCTCTGCCCGAAGTTCCCCTGCTGGGCGTGTTGCCCGGCACTGGCGGACTGACCCGCGTGACCGACAAGCGCCATGTCCGTCACGACCACGCCGACATTTTCTGCACCAGCGTGGAAGGCGTGCGCGGTCAGCGTGCGGTCGACTGGCGCTTGGTGGATGCGATTGCCAAGCCGGCGCAGTTTGCCGCCGATGTGAAAGCGCGTGCAGAGAAGCTGGCTGCCGGCAGCAACCGCCCTGGCGTGGCCGGTGGTCAACAAGGCGTGAAACTCCATCCCTTGCAGAAAACCAGCACCGCCGACACCCTGTCGTATGCCTACGTCCAGGTCAGCATTGACCGCGCCAAGCGTACCGCCACCCTGACCGTTTCTGCACCCAAAGGCGCGTTGCCGCAAACCACCGACGCCATGGTGGCTGCAGGTGATCAGTGGTATCCGCTGCAGATGGCACGCGAACTCGACGACGCCATCCTCTCGCTGCGCACCAATGAGCTCGACATCGGCACCTGGTTGCTGCGCACCGAAGGCGATGCCGCCCTGGCGCTGCAATCCGATGCTTTGCTGGCGGCACATCAGGACCACTGGTTCGTGCGTGAGACCCTTGGCATGCTGCGCCGCACGCTGGCCCGTGTGGACGTGTCTTCGCGCTCGCTGTTTGCCTTGATCGACGAAGGCTCTTGCTTTGCCGGCACGCTGGCCGAGTTGGCTTTCGCAGCTGACCGCGCCTACATGCTGGATTTGCCCGACACCCCCGAGAAGGCCCCGCACATCGTCCTGAGCGAGTTGAACCTGGGCAGCTTCCCGATGGTCAATCACCAGTCACGCCTGGCGCGCCGTTTCTATGAAGAGGTCGAGCCGCTGGAGCGTGTGCGCGGCGTGATCGGCCAGCACCTGGATGCCCGCCAAGCGCTTGCGCTGGGCCTGGTGACGTCCGCTCCCGATGACATCGACTGGGCTGATGAAATTCGCCTGGCCGTGGAAGAGCGCGCTGCGATGTCGCCTGACAGCCTCACGGGCCTGGAGGCCAACCTGCGCTTCGCCAGCAAGGAAACCATGGAGACCCGCATCTTCGGTCGCCTCAGTGCCTGGCAAAACTGGATCTTCAACCGTCCCAACGCCGTCGGCGAAAAGGGCGCACTGAAAGTGTATGGAAAAGGCCAGAAGGCCGCCTTCGATCTGAACCGCGTCTAAACCCATTTTTCAAGGAGACATTTCATGTCCGGCATCAACTACAGCGAAAAAATCCCCAACAACGTCAACCTGTCCGAAGACCGTACGCTGCAGCGTGCGCTTGAGCACTGGCAGCCCAACTACCTGAGCTGGTGGCAGGACATGGGCCCCGATGGCTCGCAGAACTTCGATGTCTACTTGCGCACCGCCGTCAGCGTCGACCCGCAAGGCTGGGCCCAGTTCGGTCATGTGAAGATGCCCGATTACCGCTGGGGCATTTTCCTTAACCCCGCTGAGCAAGACCGCAAGATTCATTTTGGCGACCACAAGGGCGAAGACGCCTGGCAGGATGTCCCTGGCGAGCACCGTGCCAACCTGCGTCGCATCATCGTGACCCAGGGCGATACCGAGCCGGCCTCGGTGGAGCAACAGCGTCACCTCGGCCTGACCTGCCCCAGCCAGTATGACCTGCGCAACCTGTTCCAGGTGAACGTGGAAGAGGGCCGCCATCTGTGGGCCATGGTCTACCTGTTGCACAAGTATTTCGGCCGCGATGGGCGCGAAGAAGCCGAAGCCCTGCTCGAGCGACGCAGCGGCAACGACGACAACCCCCGGATCCTGCAGGCTTTCAACGAGAAGACCCCGGACTGGCTGTCGTTCTTCATGTTCACCTACTTTACCGACCGCGATGGCAAATTCCAGCTGTGCGCGTTGGCCGAGTCCAGCTTCGACCCGCTGGCCCGTACCACCAAATTCATGCTGACCGAAGAAGCGCATCACATGTTCGTGGGTGAAAGCGGGGTCTCGCGTGTGATCCAGCGCACCGTGGACATGATGAACCAACTCAAGACCGACGACGCCAGCAAGTTGCGTGCTGCAGGTGTGATTGATTTGCCGACGATCCAGCGCTATGTGAATTTCCACTTCAGCGTGACCATCGACCTGTTCGGCGCCGACCAGTCTTCCAACGCCGCCACGTTCTACTCTTCGGGCCTCAAGGGTCGTTTCGAAGAAGGCAAGCGCACCGATGACCATGTGCTCAAAGGTCAGACGTACAAAGTGCTGGAGGTGGTCAACGGTCAGCTGATTGAAAAAGAAGTGCCGATGCTCAATGCACTGAACGAAGTGCTGCGCGATGACTACATCAAGGACTCCATTGGTGGCGTCGAGCGCTGGAACCGCGTGATTGAAAAAGCCGGCATCCCCTTCAAGCTGTCGGTGCCCCACAAGGCTTTCCATCGCAACATTGGCGCTCTGGCCGGTGTGAAGGTCAGCCCCGATGGCCGCGTGGTCAGCGAGGCCGAATGGAACGCCAAGGTCAACGATTGGCTGCCCAGCGGCGAAGACCGCGCCTATGTGGCCAGTCTGATGGGCCGTGTGGTCGAGCCGGGCAAGTTTGCCAACTGGATTGCCCCTCCGGTGATGGGGATCAACCGCCAACCGGTAGACTTCGACTACGTCCGCTTCAATTGAACGCCGCACCATGACCGCCACTGTCGAACTGATCCAGCAGCACCTGATCGATCCAGAGATCTGCATTCGTTGCAATACCTGTGAAGCAACCTGCCCGGTTGGGGCCATCACCCATGACTCACGCAACTACGTGGTCAAGGCCGATGTCTGCAACCTGTGCATGGCCTGTGTGCCGCCATGCCCCACGGGATCCATCGACAACTGGCGGACCATGCCCAAGGCCAAGGCCTACAGCGTTGAAGAGCAATTGCTGTGGGACGATTTGCCTGCGCCGCTGTCCGACGAGGCCTTGAATGCCGCAGGTGCCGAGGCCAGCGCTGTGGTGGCTGCAGCCGTGGCTTCCAGCGCTTCTGCCGCCTCGGTGTCGTCCGTGGCAGGACAGGAGCCGGGTTTTCAGTCGGCCAGTTGGGGCGCGACCGTGCCGCCATGGTCGGCGGCGCATCCGTACACCAATCTGCACGGCCCGAAGTCGCCGGTCAGGGCCACCGTGGTGGGCAATGTGCAGGTCAACGAAGCCGGCACCGAAAACGAAACCCACCATATCGTGCTGGACCTGGGGACCATGCCCTTTCCCGTGCTCGAAGGCCAATCGATTGGTGTCATCCCGCCCGGCGTGGATGCCCAGGGCAAGCCGCACCACGCGCGACAGTATTCCATTGCCAGCCCGCGCAATGGCGAGCGACCGGGTTACAACAACCTGTCTCTGACGGTCAAGCGTGTCAAAGAAGACCATCAGGGGCAGCCTGTGCAGGGCGTGTGCTCCAACTACCTCTGCGATTTGAAAACCGGCGACAAGGTTCAGGTGATCGGCCCCTTCGGTGCCTCCTTCCTGATGCCCAACCATCCGCGTTCCAACATCGTCATGATCTGCACCGGGACTGGCAGCGCCCCGATGCGTGCCATGACCGAATGGCGCCGCCGCTTGCGCCAGAGCGGCAAGTTCGAGGGCGGCCGTCTGATGCTGTTTTTTGGCGCACGCACGCAACAAGAGTTGCCATACTTCGGGCCATTGCAAAAACTGCCGCGAGATTTCATCGACATCCATTTTGCGTTTTCGCGTACACCAGGCGCCCCCAAGCGCTATGTGCAAGACCTGATGCGCGAGCGTGCGGCCGACCTGGCCGAGTTACTGCAAGACCCCAACACCTGCTTCTACGTGTGTGGCCTCAAGAGCATGGAAGAGGGTGTGGTGCTGGCCTTGCATGACATCGCCCAAGGCGCGGGCCTGTCCTGGGACACGGTGGGAGCCACCTTGAAACGCGAAGGCCGTCTGCATCTTGAAACCTATTAAGGTGCGCCACCAGTTGCGCGGCCGTCAAGTTGACGATGCCGCGCTGGCCGAGGTGCGTGCCCTGGTGGGTGAAGTGCCTGCGCAGGGCCATCGGCGCGATCACCTGATCGAGCATTTGCACCGTTTGCAGGACACCTACCGTGGCCTGCACCGTCGCCACCTGGTGGCCCTGGCACATGAAATGAAATTGCCACTTGCCGAAGTGTTTGAGGTGGCCACGTTCTACCACCACTTCGATGTGCTGGCCGATGGCGAGGATGCCGCCCCCCTGACGGTGCGGGTGTGCGAGAGCCTGAGTTGCGCCATGGCCGGATCAGGCGATCTGTTGGCCCGCTTACCCCAACTGCTCGGCCCGGAGGTGCGCGTGATCCCCGCGCCTTGCGTGGGCCGATGCGCGCAAGCACCGGTGGCAGTGGTGCATCAGTACCCTGTGCCCGCGGCCACACCGGAAAAAGTGCAACAGGCCGTTCAGCAAGGGTTGACGCAGGATGCAGGACGGGTCGAAGGCGCTGTTGACCTGGCGACATACCGTGCCCAGGGAGGCTACGACTTGGCCGCAGCCGTGACCGCTGGCACCCAAAGTGCCGACAATATTGTGGCGGCGCTGGAGGCCTCAGGCCTGCGTGGCCTGGGTGGCGCGGGTTTCCCAATGGGGCGCAAATGGCGCATCGTGCGCAACCAGCCAGGACCGCGCTATCTGGCCGTGAACCTGGACGAAGGGGAGCCAGGCACTTTCAAGGACCGTGTCTACCTGGAGCGTGATCCGCATCGTTTCCTGGAGGGCGTGCTGGTGGCCACGCAGGTCGTGGGCATCGAGAAAGTCTTCATTTATCTGCGCGACGAGTACCACGGATGTCGGCAAAGCCTGTCGCAAGCCCTGGCCGATTTGGTGGCCCATCCGCCTTGTCCCTTGCCCGAGATCGAGTTGCGGCGTGGTGCTGGCGCCTACATCTGTGGCGAAGAGTCGGCTCTGCTGGAGAGCCTGGAGGGCCGGCGAGGAGAGCCGCGCAAGCGCCCGCCCTACATTGCGGAAGTGGGCTTGTTCGGTCGCCCCACGCTGGCTCACAATTTTGAAACCCTTTATTGGGTGCGTGACATCGTGCAAAAAGGACCCGGGGACTTTGCACAGCAGGGTCGGCACGGCCGGCAGGGCTGGCGCTCGTTCAGCGTCAGCGGTCGCGTGCGTGAGCCTGGTGTCAAACTGGCCCCTGCGGGTATTACTCTGCGTGAACTGGTAGACGAATACTGTGGTGGCATGGCCGAAGGGCATGTGCTGTATGCCTACTTGCCGGGTGGCGCCTCGGGTGGCATCTTGCCGGCGCGACTGGCGGATGTGCCTCTTGACTTTGACACCCTGCAGGCGCACGGGTGCTTCATCGGTTCGGCGGCCATCGTGGTGCTGAGTCAGCATGACCGGGCGCGTGACGCCGCCCTGAATGTGATGCGTTTCTTTGCCGAAGAGAGCTGTGGGCAATGCACGCCCTGCCGTGTGGGAACGCAAAAAGCCGCACGGTTGATGGAGGCAAGCGTGTGGGATGCCGGGACGCTGAATGATCTGGCACAGGTGATGGCCGATGCCTCGATCTGCGGGCTCGGTCAGGCGGCGCCCAACCCGATCCGCTGCGTCTTGAGCTATTTCCCGCACGAAGTGATGGAGTCGGCCTCGTGAGTGCGCCGGTCCATTTTCAGTTGAATGGCCTGCCGGTGACAGCGCAGCCTGGCGAGTCTTTGTGGTCCACGGCCAAGCGTCTGGGCATCGAGATCCCCCACCTGTGTCACCGCGAAGGCTATCGTCCGGATGGCAATTGCCGCGCCTGTGTGGTCGAGGTGCAGGGCGAGCGCACGTTGGCGCCCAGTTGTTGTCGCGCCCCCACTGAAGGCATGGTGGTGAACACCGACAGTGCGCGCGCACAACATAGTCGTCAGATGGTGCTGGAGATGTTGCTGGCCGACAGACCCGCGCACGGTTACCGCTGGATCGATGATGATCCGCATCAGCCGCATGGCGAACTGAGCGAATGGGCCACTCGCCTGCAGATCAAGGTGCGTCCTGCGCTCCAGGCCTTGTCGCGTGCGACCCAGACGCACTCCGACGATCAGGATCTGTCGCACCCGGCGATGGCCGTGAACCTGGATGCCTGCATTCAATGTGACCGCTGTGTGCGCGCCTGTCGAGAGGAGCAGGTCAATCAGGTGATTGGCGTGCAGGGGCGAGGGGCACACACACGCATCGTGTTCGACCTGGGCGATCCGATGGGGGAGAGCAGCTGCGTGGCCTGCGGTGAATGCGTGCAGGCTTGTCCGACGGGTGCGCTCAATCCCAAGAGCCTGATGGGTTCGCAAAAGGTGGATCGCCAGGTGGATTCGGTCTGTCCCTTTTGTGGCGTGGGTTGTCAGATCACCTACCATGTCCGTGACGATCAGATCGTCAAGGTGGAGGGATGTGATGGACCGGCCAACCAATCACGACTGTGCGTCAAAGGCCGTTTCGGTTTCGATTACGCCCACCATCCGCAGCGCTTGACCCGCCCCCTGATCCGCAAGCCGGGGGTGTCCAAACAGATGGATGTGACGCGCAGCCCTGACCAGTGGGCCGAAGTGTTTCGCGAAGCAACCTGGGAAGAGGCGCTGGCGCTGGCTGCGGGCGGATTGACCGCTTTACGGGATCGTCATGGGGCGAAATCGCTGGCTGGTTTTGGCTCGGCCAAAGGCAGCAACGAAGAGGCCTATCTGTTTCAAAAACTGGTGCGCACGGGCTTTGGCAGCAACAATGTGGACCATTGCACACGCCTGTGCCACGCCTCCAGCGTTGCAGCCTTGCTGGAAGGGGTGGGCTCCGGTGCGGTGAGCAACCCGGTCCGCGATGTCGCACAGGCCGAACTGATCGTGGTGATCGGGTCCAATCCCACGGCCAACCATCCGGTGGCGGCCACCTGGATGAAGAATGCGGTGCAACGCGGCGCGCGCCTGGTGCACATGGACCCGCGACGCACAGAAATCAGCGCTCATGCCTGGCGCAGCCTGCAGTTCAAACCGGATACCGACGTGGCTTTGCTCAATGCCATGCTGTTCACCATTTTGGACGAAGGGTTGGCAGATCCAGTATTCGTCGATACGCGCACGCAGGATTTCGACGCCTTGCGGGCCCATGTGCAGGACTATCCCCCTGAACGCATGGCCGCGCACTGCGGCATCCCCGCCGCCACGATTCGCGAAGTCGCACGGGCTTATGCCACTTCGCCGGCCGCCATGATTTTGTGGGGCATGGGGGTGAGCCAGCATGTGCATGGTACGGACAATGTGCGATGCCTGATTGCCCTGGCCAGTGTGACGGGGCAGATTGGCCGGCCTGGCACCGGGTTACATCCCTTGCGCGGCCAGAACAATGTCCAGGGTGCCAGCGACGCTGGACTCATCCCCATGATGTTCCCCAACTACCAGCGTGTCAGCGATCCGCAGGCACACCGCTGGTTCGAGCAATTCTGGGGGCAACCGCTGGACCCCGAACCGGGTTACACCGTGGTCGAGATCATGGACAAGGCCCTGGCCGATGCCGACGATCCGCACAAAGTCCGGGGCATGTACATCATGGGCGAGAACCCTGCGATGAGCGATCCTGACCTGAACCATGCGCGCGCGGCGCTGGCGGCGCTGGAGCACCTGGTGGTGCAGGACATCTTCATGACCGAAACCGCCTGGCTGGCCGATGTGGTGCTGCCTGCCAGCGCCTGGCCGGAGAAGACGGGCACGGTCAGCAATACCGATCGCATGGTTCAATTGGGTCAGCAGGCTCTGTCACCGCCGGGCGAGGCGCGGCCCGATTTGTGGATCATCCAGCAAATGGCGCAGCGCATCGGCCTGGTGTGGGATTACCCCGGCGCGCACGATGGTGTGGCAGCGGTTTATGAGGAGATGCGCCAGGCCATGGCCGGCGCGATTGCTGGTATTTCTTGGTCACGTCTGCTGGCCCAGTCCAGTGTGACCTATCCCTGTTTGAGTGAGAGTGATCCGGGTCAACCGATTGTGTTTCAGGAGCGCTTCCCGACGTCCAGTGGGCGTGTGCGTCTGGTGCCCGCTGGCCTGGTGCCGGCCAACGAGCAGCCCGATGCCGACTATCCCTGGGTGCTGATCACCGGCCGTCAGCTGGAACATTGGCACACGGGCAGCATGACGCGGCGCACCCGGGTGTTGGACGCATTGGAGCCACTGGCGACGGTTTCCATGAATGGGCGTGCGATGGCCCGCTTGGGCGTGCAAGCGGGTGACTGTGTGGAGGTCCGCTCGCGTCGTGGTCTCGTGCGCCTGCAAGTGCGGCGCGACGATGGCACGCCGGATCACACCGTCTTCATTCCTTTTGCCTACAGAGAGGCTGCGGCCAATCTGCTGACCAATGCAGCACTGGACCCCTTTGGCAAAATTCCCGAATTGAAATACTGCGCTGTTCAGGTTTTGCGAGCCGCTTAAACCGCCTAAGATGGCGGAATGAGCACACGTCCCTCCTTGCAAACCGCCGTCGTGATGCGGCGCGAACGCATCACCGGCCCCATGAGCCGCTGGCAGCCCTGGCGCTGGGTGCTGCACGATGTCTTGCTTTCACAGGAGCCTGCAGGCACACCGCCTCGCTTGTTGCGCGAGGACGCCAGTCAGGCCTTGTGGCTGCATCCGGGTTTTACCGTGACGCTGTTCAAGGACGATGCGGAAGGTTATTACCTCAACGCCACCACGCCTGCACCTTGCTGGTTTGTGTTGTGGCGCATGGAAGAGCAAGCCACGTTCGGCGATACGCCCATGGCTGTGCCGGCCATGGTGAGCTTGAGCTACCACGATGCGGGCCGTTGGCTGGATGCGCAAGAAACCGTGGAGCAGGTGCCCGCACCGCCCGAGGTGGTTGCGTGGATGGCTGACTTTGCACAAACCCATTGGGTGGAAGAACCCAGGCGCCGAAAGCGCCCGGAAAGCTTCAAGGGATTGCAGGATCGCTTTGGCCAGCCGGTCTCGGTCAGCACGGGAAAGCGACATGGCGGCGAGTGATTTCTTCAATCGCTGGCGCGCCCGAAAACCAGCGCCTGCCGAGCCCGATACCAGCCCTCCCGATCTGGAAGCTGCCGCGGCCCCCGCGGCCCAAAATACGCAACCTGCACCCTTGCCTACCCTGGAGGATGTACAGCGCTTGACGCCGGATGCCGATTTCCAGCCTTTTGTGTCCCGTCAGGTGGCGCCTGAAGTGCGCAATGCGGCGATGCGGAAATTGTTCTCTGACCCCCATTTCAATGTGATGGACCGCATGGACATCTACATCGACGACTACGGCAAGGCCGATCCCTTGCCGCTGGGCATGCTGCAACAGATGCACAGCGCGAAATTCATGGAATGGCTGCCTTCCGGGGACGTGGTGCAACCCTTGGCGGTGCAGGGTGGGGAAGATGCTCATCCGGCGTCGTTGCCAAACGTGGCACAGTCTGACACCAGCCGTGGCGAGTTGCCATGGAACGAGTCCCCTTCTTTGACTGCCGAGAGCCCGCGTGACGACCCTTCTTTGCGATTGCAACAAGACCCAGCCGCTGAACCCCCAGGCCTTGGGCCAAAGCCTGAATGAAAACCTGACGCTGCACAGCACCTTGTGCCGGCGGGAGGCGGGCGCCTTCGTGAAAGCTCTGCAAGGTCAGACGCCTGTGGTGGTGGCCTGTACCCAGGAGCAACGACTTTTTGGCGAACTGGCCCAGCAAAGTGCCGAAGCGGCAGGTCGCAGCGGCTGGGCGCCTATTCAGTTCGTCAACATTCGGGAAACCGCAGGCTGGAGCCGCGAGGCCGGGCAAGCCACGCCCAAGATCGCTGCCTTGCTGGCGGCGGCACGGCTGCCTGAGCCTGAACCCGTGCCCACGGTCAGTTACCGCAGCGAAGGCCGGGTCTTGATCGTGGGTCCGCTGGACCAGGCGCAGCAAGCGGCTGAGCTACTGGGGTCGGGCTTGTCGATCACCCTGTTTGCGCAAGGCCCGGGCGAGTCTGGCGGCGCCCAGCAACGGCGCTACCCGGTGCTGTCGGGCCAGATTGAAAGCTTGCAGGGCTGGCTGGGGGCCTTCGAGTTGCGCTGGCTGCGCCTCAACCCGATCGACCTGGACCTGTGTACCCGTTGCAATGCCTGTGTGGCCGCCTGCCCCGAGCAAGCCATTGGTCTTGATTACCAGGTGGACATGAGCCGCTGTCAGTCCCATCGTGACTGTGTCAAAGCCTGTGGGGCTGCTGGCGCCATTGATTTTCAGCGCAGCCCACAACAGGAAACCCAGGCCTTCGATCTGGTGCTGGACCTGGGGAGGCAGCCATTGCTGCGTGCGCATGCATTGCCACAAGGCTATTTTTCAACGGCGCGACAGACCTTGCCACAAGCACTGCTGGCCTTGCGTGAGCAGGTCGGCGAATTCGAGAAGCCCCGTTTTTTCACCTACAAACAAAAGTTGTGCGCGCACAGCCGCAATGAAAAAATTGGCTGTAACGCCTGCATCGATGTTTGCTCGGCCGAGGCCATTCGCTCGCAAAAGGAGCGCCAGCAGATTCAGGTCAATCCGCATCTGTGCGTGGGCTGCGGGGCCTGCACCACCGTGTGTCCCAGCGGGGCCTTGAGTTATGCCTATCCCACCGCGGCAACGCAAGGGATACGCTTGAAGACCCTGTTGTCCACCTATGCCCAGGCGGGTGGAACCGATGCCGTGCTCTTGCTGCACAGTCAGCAACGCGGCCAGGCCCTGGTCGAGGAGCTTGGCCGCGCCGCGCGCCTGGGGATTGCCCATGGCGTGCCGGCGCGTGTGATTCCCCAGGCTCTGTGGCACAGTGCCAGTGTCGGTCTGGATGTGTGGTTGTCGGCGTTGGCTTACGGCGCATCCGCGGTCTGGGTGTTGTGCACATCGGAGGAAGCGCCGCAGTACCTGACGGTGCTTGAGGAGCAGGTGGCGCAGGCCCAGGCCTTGCTGCAGGGGCTGGGCCATGCGACGCTGGAAGTTCGTTTGTTGCAGGTGCGTGATGCGATGGATCTGGACGATGCCTTGCAACGGGGCCTGCATCGACAGCCGTCCCCGCCGCGCACAGCGGGGATGCCCGTGGCCCGTTTTGCGCTCGCGCCTGAAAAACGCACGACCCTGTCTCTGGCGCTCAGCCACCTCACCACCCATGCGCCTGCTTTGAAAGACACGCCGGCCCCCGAGGGATGGGCCATTCCCTTGCCCCGTGAGGGGGCCCTGTTGGGGACGCTGGCCATCGACACGCAGGCGTGCACGTTGTGCATGAGCTGTGTCAGCGCCTGTCCGGCCCAGGCCTTGCAGGACAACCCCGAGTCGCCACAGTTGCGTTTTGTCGAGTCCCAGTGCGTGCAGTGCGGCTTGTGCGCCACCACCTGCCCGGAAAAAGCCATCACCCTCACACCCCGTTGGCTGGTGGGGCCGCAACGCACGCAGGCGCAGGTGCTCAACCAGACCCAACCCTACGCCTGTATCCGATGCAGCAAGCCCTTTGGCACACTCAAGGCCGTCGAAACCATGCTGGCGCGCCTGGGCGGGCATCCGATGTTCCAGGGCGCGGCGGCCGAGCGACTCAAGATGTGTGGCGACTGCCGCGTGGTTGACATTTACACCTCCGGCGACGAACAGAAAATTCAGTGATGGCCATGAACAACCCTCTCACATCCTCGGCTCTGGACGAAGAAACCGCACGCGCCGAGTTGTATGGCCTGCTGGCCACCGTCTTCTATGCCGCACCTGAGCCCCCTTTGTTGGCCCAATTGCGCGTGGCTCCGACAGAGGCGCCTGCCGCGGGCGGCTTCCTGGAAGAGCCGTGGCGACAATGGGTGGGCGTGGCCCGCGACATGACCGATGCCGACATCCAGCGCGAGCATGACACTTTGTTTGGCGGTGTCGGCAAGCCCGAGGTCTATCTTTTTGCATCGCATTACCTCACGGGTTTTCTCAATGAGAAACCCCTGGTCCAGTTGCGCGCCGACCTCGCGGCACTGGGTCTGGCGCGCGATGAAGCCACGATGCCCGAAACGGAAGACCATGTGGCCTATGTGCTGGAAGTCATGCGGTTTTTGATTGCCGGGGACGATGTGGCGGTGTCCAATCTCACGCAACAGTCCCGCTTTTTTGCCAGCCATCTGCAGCCTTGGATCGATGGTTTGTGCGATGCACTCGAACAACATCCCCGTGCGCGTTTTTACGCTGCCCTGGCCCGCCTGACCCGTGCCTTTGTCAGTGTCGAGCAGCAGGGGTTCGACCTGATGGCTTGAAATCCAAGGGAAAACCCTTGTTTTTAAGGGCGAAAAAGGGTTTTTTCTGTTGCCAAGCAGACGGGGCTGGGCTACAACTATGCAATATGATTCATACCTGAATCTGCAGGAGATTGCCTTGAAAAATGACCAACCCGCACCGTCCCGACGTGGTTTTTTCATGGGGGCTGTGGCCGCCAGTGCCGCAGCTGCGGCGGTCAGCGCGCTGCCAACCTCTCCTGTGACGCAAGCCGCTCCCGAGCCGCAAGCCAAGCCCGAAAGAGGCGGTGGCTACAGTCTCAGCGCCCATGTGAAACGCTACTACCAGACCACCCGCGTTTAAGTTGCGCGGCCTGTTTTAACTGTTGTTCCCTTGCGCCTGAACCCGGCGTCACAGGAGTATTGCCATGTTGTTGACCCGTAAATCCGACGTTTCTGCGCGAGCTGCCTCTCCCTTTGTGGATCGCTTGCAACGCGGCTTGTCGCAAGCTTTGCCCACGGTGGATCGCCGTGGCTTTCTGCGCCGTTCCGGTCTGGGCGTGGGTGTTGGTCTGGCCGCCACCCAGCTCACGCTGGTGAAAAAGGCGCGTGCGGGCAATGCAGCCGTGGCCGACGGCAGTGGCAAGATCGAAGTCAAGCGCACCGTGTGCACCCATTGTTCGGTGGGATGCGCCATCGATGCGGTGGTTGAAAATGGCGTGTGGGTCCGTCAGGAACCGGTGTTTGACTCGCCGATCAACCTGGGTGCGCACTGCGCCAAAGGTGCAGCCATTCGCGAGCACGGCCATGGCGAGTTTCGCTTGCGCTATCCGATGAAGTTGGTCAACGGCAAGTACCAGCGCATCAGCTGGGATCAGGCCTTGAATGAAATCACGGCCAAGCTGCAGGACTTGCGCAAAGCCAGCGGCCCCGATTCGGTTTACTGGGTGGGTTCGTCCAAGCACAGCAACGAGCAAGCGTATCTGATGCGCAAGTTTGTCAGCTACTGGGGCAGCAACAACTGCGATCACCAGGCGCGCATCTGTCACTCCACCACGGTGGCCGGTGTGGCCAACACCTGGGGTTATGGTGCCATGACCAATTCGTACAACGACATGCAAAACAGCAAGGTCGCCCTGTACATTGGTTCCAACGCTGCCGAGGCCCATCCGGTCAGTTTGCTGCACATGCTGCATGCCAAGGAAAATGGCTGCAAGATGATCGTGGTCGACCCACGCTTCACCCGCACGGCAGCCAAGGCCGACGAGTATGTGCGCATTCGTTCTGGCTCGGACATCCCGTTTCTCTTTGGTCTGCTGCACATCATTTTCAAGAATGGCTGGGAAGACAAGAAGTACATCAACGACCGGGTCTTCGGCATGGAGGCTGTCAAGGAAGATGTGCTCAAGAAGTGGACCCCGGAGGCGGTGGAAGAGGCCTGCGGCGTCAAGCCCGAGCAAATGCTCAAGGTGGCCACCTGGCTGCATGAAAACCGGCCAGGAACGATTGTGTGGTGCATGGGACAGACCCAGCACACCATCGGCAACGCCATGGTGCGTGCCTCCTGTATCTTGCAGCTGGCCTTGGGTAACGTGGGCAAGTCCGGTGGCGGCACCAACATTTTCCGTGGCCACGACAATGTGCAAGGCGCCACCGACGTGGGCCCCAACCCTGATTCTTTGCCTGGTTACTACGGCATCGTGGAAGGCTCCTGGAAACACTTTGCCAAGGCCTGGGGCGTGGACTTCGAATGGATCAAGGGTCGCTTTGCATCGCCTGCCATGATGACCAAGCCGGGCATCACGGTGTCGCGCTGGATCGATGGCGTCCTGGAGAAAAACGAGCTGATCGACCAGGACAGCAACCTGCGCGGCGTGTTCTATTGGGGGCATGCACCGAACTCGCAAACCCGTGGCCTGGAAATGAAGCGTGCCATGGACAAGCTGGACCTGCTGGTGGTGGTGGACCCTTATCCCTCTGCCACTGCCGCCATGGCGGCCATGCCAGGCAAGCCTGAAGACCTCAATCCCAACCGCGCGGTCTACCTCCTGCCAGCGGCCACTCAGTTTGAAACCAGTGGCTCCTGCACGGCCTCGAACCGATCGATCCAGTGGCGCGAAAAAGTCATCGAACCTTTGTGGGAGAGTCGCACCGACCACATGATCATGTACCAGCTTGCCGAGAAGCTGGGCTTCGGCAAGGAGCTGGTCAAAAACTACAAAATGCAAAAGGTCAAAGGCATGGACGAGCCCATGCCCGAAGAGATCCTGCGTGAAATCAACAAATGCGTCTGGACCATCGGCTACACCGGTCAAAGCCCCGAGCGCCTGAAAGCGCACATGCGCAACATGCACGTCTTCGATGTCAAGACGCTCAAGTCCAAAGGCGGCAAGGACAAGGAAACCGGCTACGACCTCAGCGGCGATTATTTCGGCCTGCCCTGGCCTTGCTGGGGCACGCCCGAGTTGAAGCACCCAGGTTCGCCCAACCTTTACGACACCTCCAAGCATGTGATGGATGGCGGTGGCAATTTCCGCGCGAACTTCGGTGTGGAGAGAGAGGGCAAGAATTTGCTGGCTGAAGACGGCTCGCATTCTCTGGGTGCCGACATCACGACGGGCTATCCTGAGCTGGATCACGTGCTGCTCAAGAAGCTGGGCTGGTGGGATGAGTTGACCGATGCCGAAAAAGCGGCCGCCGAAGGCAAGAACTGGAAGACCGACAGCTCGGGCGGAATGATCCGCGTGTTCATGCAAAACCATGGCTGCCATCCCTTTGGCAATGCCAAGGCTCGCGCCGTGGTGTGGAACTTCCCCGACCCGATTCCGCAACACCGCGAACCCCTGTATGGCACGCGCCCGGACCTGATGGCCAAGTACCCCACGCACGACGACAAGAAGGCGTTCTGGCGCTTGCCCACACTCTACAAAACCGTGCAACAGAAGAACATCGAAGACAAGGTTCACGAAAAATTCCCGTTGATCATGACCTCTGGCCGACTGGTCGAATACGAAGGTGGCGGTGAGGAAACCCGCTCCAACCCATGGTTGGCCGAGTTGCAACAGGAAATGTTTGTCGAGATCAACCCCAGGACTGCTGCAGACCGGGGCATCCGAAATGGTGAGCGGGTCTGGGTCAAGACCCCCACAGGCGCGCGCATGAATGTGCAGGCCCTGGTCACCGAACGTGTGGCCACGGACACCGTGTTCCTGCCATTCCATTTCTCGGGCCGCTGGCAGGGGACCGACATGCTGCCGCACTATCCGGCAGGCGCCGCGCCGATTGTGCGCGGCGAGTCGATCAACATGTCGACCACCTACGGTTACGACAGCGTGACCATGATGCAAGAGACCAAGACCACGGTCTGCAATGTCGAACGCGCTTAATCAAGGAGACCTCTGATGGCCCGCATGAAATTTATCTGTGATTCCGAGCGCTGTATCGAATGCAATGGCTGTGTGACAGCCTGCAAGAACGAGCACGAGGTGCCCTGGGGTGTCAACCGCCGTCGCGTGGTGACCCTGAATGACGGCGTGCCCGGCGAGAAATCCATCTCGGTGGCCTGCATGCATTGTTCGGATGCGCCGTGCATGGCGGTGTGCCCGGTGAACTGTTTTTACAAGACCGACGAGGGGGTGGTCCTGCATGACAAGGATGTCTGCATTGGCTGTGGCTATTGCTCCTACGCTTGCCCGTTCGGCGCGCCGCAGTTTCCTTCGCAGGGCACGTTCGGGGTGCGTGGCAAGATGGACAAGTGCACCTTCTGTGCCGGTGGCCCCGAGGCCAACGGCAGCCAGGCCGAGTTCGAAAAATACGGTCGCAACCGCCTGGCCGAAGGCAAGCTGCCCGCCTGCGCCGAAATGTGTTCCACCAAGGCCTTGCTCGCGGGTGACGGCGATGTGGTTGCCGACATCTTCCGCAGCCGTGTGATCAAGCGCAACAAGGGCGCCGAAGTGTGGGGATGGGGCACGGCCTATGGCAGCAAGCAGGCTGGTCAGCCCGCCAAGGAAGGGGGCAAGTCATGAACGCCAAGACTGCTCTGTGCATCGCAGGCGTGGCCTGCCTGCTGGCGGCTTGTGGTGAAAAACCGCAGACGCTGGGAACACGTTCGGACACAGCGCCTTACAGCGGCCCCTCCGGATCGGCCGTCTCCTACAGCGCGCCAGGCTGGAAAGCCGGCGAAAAGACCAGTTGGGAGCAAGCCCTGCGTGCCCGCGCGCAGTACAGCCAGAACGATTACACCCGCGCTCCCTGAGAGGAGGTCACCATGTTGAGATTCCTCCTTTTGCTCTGCCTGGCCTGTGCCGGTTGGGGGGCTTCGGCCCAGGACAAGGCGCCCGCGGTGCAAAGCGTTCAGATTCAAGACGTCAGACCCGACGCCAGTGACGAGCCGGGTTACGCCCAGCAATCCAATGCCGAGCGCGGCAAGGTCCAGCCTGGCAACAATGCACCGATGTGGCGTCAGGTGGGGGCTGGTGTTGAAGGCTACAGCAGCCTGCCCAAGGCCACGGCCCCCGAAGCGGGTGTGTTGATCCAGCCATTTGTGCAATACCCAGGATCGTCACTGACCAATGCCGGTGAGGCCTGGCGTCAGGTCCGCAACCGCTGGATCATTCCTTATGGCGGCGCCTTGCTGCTGATTGTGCTGGGCGCGATTGCCCTTTTCTACTGGGGCAAGGGCACCATGGCCTTGCATGGTCAGCCCACGGGACGCATGATCGAGCGCTTCACGCCCTTCGAGCGTTCGGCGCACTGGGCCAATGCCATTGCCTTCACCATTCTGGCGATTTCGGGTCTGGTCATGGCCTTTGGCAAATTCATCATCCTGCCCGTCATCGGCACCACCTTGTTTGGCGCGCTGACCTATGTGCTGAAGAATGCACACAACTTTGCCGGTCCGCTGTTCGCGGTCTCTCTGGTGGTGGTCATCGTCACCTTCATCAAGGACAACCTGCCACGTGCCGAGGACTTCCAGTGGCTCGCCCGCTTTGGTGGTTTGTTCAGTGGACATGAAGTGCCCTCGCACCGTTTCAACGCCGGCGAGAAAGTGGTGTTCTGGCTGGGCGTCTTCGTGGTGGGCCTGATCGTGGTCGGGTCTGGCCTTGTGCTGGACAAGCTGATCCCGGATCTGGTCTACGAGCGCAGCACCATGCAACTCGCGCACATGGTCCACGCGGTGGCCACGATCGTGATGATGGTGTTGTTCATGGGGCACATCTACATGGGCACACTGGGCATGGAGGGCGCGTTGGATGCCATGCGCACCGGCTATGTCGATGAAACCTGGGCCAAAGAGCATCACGAACTTTGGCACGATGATATTCAGGCCGGCAAAATTCCGGCGCAACGCAGCACGCCCGCAACCGCTCCGACGGTACAGGCATGATCACTGGAGTGCACGTCATGAGACAACTTTCACATACCCTGACGTTGGTGTTGGCGCTGGGCCTGGGCGCATCGGCCTGGGCCAAACTGCCACCGCCCAGTGACGAAGCCAAAGCCAAGGCAGCTGAAACCGCAGCCAAGACGGCCCATGCCGGCAAGGTCGATGCCTTCAAGCTGTGCAAGGCACAGGACAAGGTGGTGGCCCATGTGCAAAAGGCGAACAAGGCCAAGGCCGGCAAACCAGCCGCTACGCCAGCATGCGCCGACCCCGGACCTTTTGTTTACACACCACCCAGCGCAGCCCCGGCTGTCGCAGCACCGTCGCCCGCCAAATCCTGAGCGTGAGCGCTGTAGCCAGCTTGCGGCCGCAGTGCATGCCAGCAGGAATGGGCAACTCGCGTCACAATGCGGGCTATGCCTAAACTGACGTCCCTGCTGCTGAACCTGGGTCATGCCCTGGATCATTTGTTCCTGTTGATCTTCGCCACTGCCGTGGGTGCCATTGCCGTGGACTTCGGCGTCGGGCGCTGGGAAGACATGATGCCCTACACCGTGGGCGCCTTTGTGATGTTCGGCATTGGTTCCATCCCCGCCGGTCGCCTGGGCGATCTGTGGGGGCGCCGTCGCATGATGGTGGTGTTCTATGCGGGCATGGGCCTGTCTGGCCTGCTCGTGGCTCTCACCCAGTCGCCGTGGCAGATGGCGGTGGCCCTGACCTTGCTGGGCGCGTTTTCCGCGATCTACCATCCCGTGGGTATCCCGTTCTTGGTGCAGCGCTCCAAGACGCCTGGCCTGACCATTGGCATCAATGGCTTGGCAGGCAACATGGGGATCGCGCTGGCGGCGCTTTCCACTGGTTTTTGGGTGCAGTACTTTGGTTGGCGCATGGCTTTCGTGGTGCCCAGCCTTTTGTCGCTGGTCTGTGCTTGGTTGTTCTGGCGCCATGCGCCCGCAGAAGCATCGGCCCCGGCCAAGAAGAACAACACCTCTGTGCATTTGCCCAAAAACCTGGCCATTCGCACCCTGGTCGTGATGATCGGCTCGGCCATCTGCACCAGCGTGCTGTTCAACTTCACCACCAACGGCAATGCCCAGTTGCTGGCCGAGCGCTTGCAAGGGCTGGTGCATGAGCCCGTCATGATCGGTGTTTTGCTGGCCTGCATGTACGCCATTGCCTCGTTTGCGCAAGTGGCGGTGGGGCGTTTGATCGACCGTGTGCCGGTCAAGCCTTTGCTGTTCTCCATCGTGGTGGCGCAGGCCGTCATTTTCTTTTTGGCCGCCAATGCCTCGGGCTGGGTTTGGTACGTCGCAGCCATTCTCTACATGGTGACGGTGTTTGGCGCCATTCCTTTCAGCGATGTGATGGTGGTTCGTTACATCGACGACTCGCTGCGTTCACGTGTCAGTGGTACCCGCATCGCGGTGTCGTTTGGCATCAGTTCCATGGTGGTCTACCTGCTCGGACCGCTGGTCAAGCAACAAGGTTTTGCGACCCTCATGCTGGTGATGTCCTGTGTGGCGGCAGCGGGCGCACTCATTGTGCTGTGGTTGCCGGGTGAAGAGCAGATGCGCGTGGCGCGCCAAGCCTGAACCTGCCGCATCCCCGGGTTTGCTCGGGGGGCGTTCTGTCATCCAGGTGTCCGGTTGCGTGAGGGGCCGCGTGACACAATGATTTCATGGAACTCAATACCCAAGTTGTCACCACGCCTGCGCGCGACGCCGCCACAGTTCTGATCCTGCGCGACGATGCCGACGAAGGCTTGCAGGTGTTCATGCTGCGCCGCCACAGCGATTCTTCCGTGCTCGGCGGGGCCTATGTTTTTCCCGGTGGCAAGCTTGACAATGCCGACCTGGAGGTCGATGCCGCGGTGCACCTGGACCAGGCGGTTGACAGCCTGCATCGGCAACTGGCCGAGCCTGAACTGGACCTTGAAAAAGCAGGGGGCCTGTTTGTGGCAGCCTTGCGAGAAGCCTTTGAAGAATGCGGTGTCCTGTTCGCGCAGTCCTTGCACCAACGGCCTGTCGACGTTGCGCAGGTCTGGCAGCAAATGCGCGAAGGTTTTCACCTGACCGATCTGTTGCCGGTGTTGCAATTGCAACTGAAAACACAGGCGCTGGTACCCTGGACGCGCTGGATCACCCCTTTCAAGCCTTCGGTGATGAACAAGCGTTTTGACACCCGGTTTTTTCTGGCCGCCGCGCCCGAAGGGCAAATTGCCGCGCACGACAACATTGAGGCGACCGACAGCGCCTGGCTCAGCCCGCGCCGCGCGCTGGAAGATTACTGGGCTGGCAAGATCGATCTGGCCCCCCCCCAGATCATGAGCCTGGTCAATCTCAACCACTACCAGGATGTGGCGCATGCCATGCAGTCGGCGCGCCTGCGTCCCCCGCCCACCATTCAACCCGAGCCATTCGACGATGAGGGCACGCGCACCATCTGTTATCCAGGCGATGTTCGGCACCCCCTGTCAACCCCGGTGATGCCAGGGCCTTCCCGCCTGCGTTACAACCAGGGTCGGTTTGAGCCCGAGGGTGGGCTGGCCTCTTTTCTGGCGCGTGCCTGAGTTGGCGCAAAGGGCGTGATGTCCCCAATGGCAGGCCCCATGGAATACTGTATTCTGCGAAAAATAAAGGAGTTCACATGTCTCGTTTTCTGAAAAAACTGGCCTGGGTGGTGGGCCTTTCTGCTACCGTGCTGGCGGCCCCTCTGGCCCAGGCTCAGGGCTATCCCAACAAGCCCATTCGTCTCATTTGTCCGTTCCCGCCCGGTGGCGCGGTGGACATTGCTTCGCGTGCCATTGCCACCGAACTGTCCAAAAACCTGGGGCAGCCGGTCACGGTGGACAACCGTCCCGGTGCCGGTGGCAACATCGGTGGTGCCGAAGCGGCGCGCTCTGCCCCTGATGGTTACACGCTGTTCATGACGACCAGTGGCATTCAGGCCATCAACCCGGCGCTTTATGCCAAGATGCCGTTTGACCCCAGCAAGGACCTGGTCCCTGTGGTGGGCCTGGTGTCGTTGAACAATGTGCTGGTGCTGCACCCCTCGGTCAAGGCCAACTCGGTGGCCGAAGTGATTGCGATGGCCAAAGCCCAGCCTGGCACGGTGAACTATGCATCCAGCGGCAGTGGCACCAGTATTCACATGTCCGGCGAGATGTTCAAGCATTTGACGGGCGTGAACATGGTGCATGTTCCCTACAAGGGCAGTGCACCTGCGCTGAATGATTTGCTGGGTGGCCAGGTCATGATGATGTTTGACAACATTCCTTCTGCCTTGCCGCACATCAAGACCGGCCGTTTGCGCGCTCTGGCCACCACCGGTGCCAAGCGTGACCCCCTGCTGCCTGACCTGCCCACAGTGGCCGAGGCCGGCGTGACCGGGTATGAATCCGGTGTCTGGTTCGGCCTGGCCGTTGCCTCTGGTACGCCCAAGGAAATCATTGCCAAATTGAATGCGGAAGCGGTCAAGGGCACCAAGGCGCCTGAATTCGTCAAGCGCATGACCGAACTGGGCTACAACATCATGGGCACGAGCCCGGAAGTCATGGCCGAAATGACCCGAAACGAAGTGCAACGCTGGGGCCCGATCGTGAAAGCCTCTGGCGCCAAGGTGGACTGACGCCTGCCATGAGTCCCGCGCGAGCGGGGTATTTCGGAAGTGGGCGGGTCGGACCCGCTAAGATGGAGCCCAAGCATGGGTTCCATTTTTTTTATTCGTTCAGAAAAAGCACCAAAAACCGGTGCAAGTGCCGGTGATTTTCTGGATCAGCAGATCCATCAAGGTGCCAACCACAAACAATGGCAGGCCCACATACAGCAGGCCCCACAGCAGTGCCATCCATGTCAGGCGCGGCTCGGGTATGCGCTGTCCCAGGATGGTCTGGGTCGGCGAACGCTGAAAAAGTCTTTGAATCAGGGACATGGTCTGTTCCATCTTGGCCAGAGGATTCTAGTGGCATGAACGTGCAATGGGACCATCATGACCTTGCGCAATGGGATGAGGCCCATGCGCGTGTGGGCGGGGCCTTGCAGCAGGACTGGGCCTACGGCACCAGCATGCAGGCCATCGGGGTACCGGTCTTGCGTGCGCGCGTGTTGCGCGACGGTGAGCCCATCGCGCAGGCGCAGTTCATTGGCCGCCGCCTGGGGCCTCTGGCGACTGTGGCCTTGTGCTCGCGCGGCCCACTGTGGTTGCAGCCGCTCACTGGGGCCGAGAAAGCCCAGGCCTATCAGGCTTTGCGACAAAGCCTTCCCTTGTGGCGGCCGCGATTTGCTTTTTTCTCACCCGACGAAGCCTTGCAGCCCGATCTCGGCCTGCCACGCTGGCGACGGGTCATCACGGGCTATGCCACCGTCATGCTGGATCTCGCGCCCGCACTGGACGATTTGCGTGCAGGTCTGGAAGGTCGCTGGCGCAACCGTCTGGTGGCCGCAGAAAATGCGGGCCTGGCGGTGCAGCGCGTGGGAGCCAATCCGGCGCAGTACCGGTGGTTGCTGGAGCAGGAAAATCAGCAACGCGAACAACGCGGGTTTCAGGGCTTGCCCGTTGGCTTCATGGACCATTACATCCAGAGCCGCAAATCGCCAGCCCGAACGGTGCTCACCTTGCGTGCCGATCAAGGTCGCGACCGGGTGGCGGCCATGATGTTCTTGCTGCATGGCAGCGTGGCCACCTATCAGGTTGGCTGGTCGGATGACACTGGGCGTGCCCTGAATGCGCACAATCTGTTGCTTTGGCATGCCATGGATGCCTTGAAGCAACGTGGCATTCGCCACCTGGACCTGGGCGGCGTGAACACAGCGCGAAGTGCGGGCATTGCCCGTTTCAAGCTGGGCACGGGGGGGCGTCCCCTGATTCTGGCGGGAACATATCTGTGAGCACCCAGCGACCTACTTTGCGTGTGGAGCGCCTGGCCTGCGAGCGCGGACACCGGCGCCTGTTTGCCAATGTCGATTTTGAACTGGCGCCGGGCCAGTGGTTGCATCTGGAGGGGGACAACGGCGTGGGCAAAACCAGCCTGTTGCGGATTGTCTGCGGCCTGTCCCCTGCGGCCGAGGGCCAGGTGTTGTGGGGTGGTCGCCCGGTGCGCGAGGTGGCGGCAGATTTTCGGGCCAACCTGCTCTACCTTGGGCATGCCCTTTCCTTGAAAGAAGAGCTCAGCGCGCTGGAAAATCTGCAAGCCGATGCGGCGGTTGCAGGACGCGCCCTGAACCATGACCAGGCGTTGACCGCTTTGGCACAGCAAGGGCTCAAGGGCCGTGAGCATCTGCCTTTGCGGGTGTTGTCGCAAGGGCAGAAACGACGCACGGCCCTGGCCCGGTTGCAAGCGGGCAATGCCCTCTTGTGGGTGCTGGACGAACCCTTTGTCGCCCTGGATGTGCGTGCCGTTGAGGCCTTGCGCCTGGTGTTGTCCCATCATGTGGCGCAAGGTGGCATGGTCATGTACACCAGCCATCAACCCGTGCCTCTGCAAGGCACGGGTTGCTCTTACAGGTTGCAGCGATGAAAGCCTTTGTTGCCGTTTTGCGCCGAGACCTGTTGTTGGCGCTGCGCCGCAAGACCGAGGTCTTGACGGGTGTTTTCTTCTTTGTGGTGGTGGCCAGTTTGTTCCCTTTGGCCATTGGCCCGGAAATGAAGATTTTGCGCCTCGTGGCGCCCGGTATTCTCTGGGTTGCAGCCTTGCTGGCCAGCATGCTGGCGCTGGGGCGTCTGTTCGAAGCGGATTACCGCGATGGCACGCTCGAGCAGATGGCCTTGTCCCCCCAGGCCCTGAGCAGCCTGGTGCTGGCCAAAGTGCTGGCACATTGGCTGTTGTCCGGTTTGCCGCTGGTGCTTCTCGCGCCGGTGCTGGGCCTGCAGTTTGACCTGACGGCGGATGCATTGGGCGTTTTGACGCTGAGCTTGCTCATTGGCACACCCATTTTGTCGTTTTTGGGCGGTATTGGCGCCGCCTTGACCCTGGGCGTGCGAGGCGGCGGTGTCTTGTTGTCCTTGCTGGTGTTGCCCTTGTTTGTGCCTGTTTTGGTGTTTGGTGCCGGTGCGGTGGAGGCGCAGGCCAGCGGCCTGGGCGCCCAGGCCCACTTGTCCATTTTGATGGCCATGCTGTTGCCTGTGGCTTTTTTCAGTCCATGGGCTTGCACCGTGGCTTTGCGGATTGCACTGGAGTGAGGTTCGTGGTTTGAAACTTGACCCTGGTCAATTGAGGATTTCCTGTTCCATGCGATGCTCCGTGCTGTAAAAAACGAATGACATGACAATACGTTGGTTTCACTATGCTGCGCCGCAGACCTTTTATGGTCTGGCGGGTCGTTTGTGGCCCTGGTTTGCGGTGCTGGCAAGCCTGCTGGGTCTGGCCGGGTTGTGGATTGGCTTTGCGCTGGCGCCCTCGGATGCGCAACAGGGCGAGGGCTACCGCATCATCTTCGTGCACGTGCCAGCGTCCTGGATGTCCATGGTCATCTACCTGGCCATGGCTTTTTGGAGCGTGCTGGGCCTGACTTTCAACACCCGGTTGTCGGGCATGATGACCCGTGCTCTGGCACCGACCGGTGCCCTGTTCGCTTTTTTGTCGCTGTGGACGGGGGCATTGTGGGGCAAACCCATGTGGGGCACCTGGTGGGTGTGGGATGCCCGACTGACGTCCGAGCTGATATTGTTCTTCCTCTACCTGGGTTACATCGCGCTGACCTCGGCGATTGACGATCCACGTCGGGGCGACCGGGCTGGCGCACTGATCGCCATTGTGGGGGCCATCAATGTGCCCATCATTTATTTTTCTGTGAAGTGGTGGAATACCTTGCATCAGGGGGCCTCGGTGTCGATGACACAGGCGCCCAGCATGGCGCGCCTGATGTTGTGGGGCATGCTGCTTATGGCCTTGGCTTTCTGGATGTACAGCATTGCCCTGGTGCTGTACCGGGTGCGTACCCTGATTCTGGTGCGTGAGCGGCACACCGATTGGGTTCAGCACATGGAGGACCGCGCATGAGGTGGGACAGCTGGTCAGATTTTTGGGCCATGGGGGGCTATGGCCTGTATGTGTGGGGCAGCATGGGTGTGACGTTTCTGCTCATGGCCCTGGAAATTGGGCAGGCGCGCCTGGCGCGCTTGCAGGCTGAGCGCGAGGTCCGTCAGGCCTTGGCGCTGGACCAACAGGATGGAGAGGCTGCATGACGCCCCGACAAAAACGGTTTTCACTGATCATCGGCGGCATCGTGGTGCTGGCGCTGGCCGCAGGTTTTGTGCTGAATGCCTTTCAAAGCAACCTCGTGTTCTTTTTCACGCCCACACAAGTGGCACAGGGCGAAGCACCCAGGAACAAGGTGTTCCGTGTCGGCGGCATGGTCAAGGAGGGCAGCGTGAAGCGCGATCAGACCGTGATTGAATTCGTCGTGACCGACACCGCACGCGAGATTGCGGTGCGCTACAGCGGGCTGCTGCCCGATCTCTTCAAAGAAGGCAAAGGCGTGGTCGCCCAGGGCCGTCTGGACGATCAGGGGCTGTTCATTGCCAGCGAGGTGCTGGCCAAGCACGATGAGAACTACATGCCTCCAGAGGCCCAGCATGCGCTGGACAAGGCCGCCGCAGCCAAAGCGGGACAGACGGTGAAGCCATGATTCCTGAACTCGGTCACTTTGCACTCATCCTGGCCGCGGTGGTGGCCCTGATCCAGGGCGTGCTGCCGCTGGCAGGTACCGTTCGCGAGAACCTGGCCTGGCAGGCGCTGGCACGGCCATCGGCGGCCTTGCAGTTCGGTCTCGTGGCGCTGGCATTCGGCTGCCTCACCAGCGCTTTTTTGAGCAACGATTTTTCGGTCACTTATGTGGCCCAGCATTCCAATACTTTGTTGCCCAAGCCCTACCAGGTGGCAGCGGTCTGGGGTGGGCATGAAGGCTCTTTGTTGTTGTGGGTGCTGTTGCTGGCGCTGTGGTCGATGGCCGTGGCCCTGTTCTCGCGCAGCCTGCCGCTGGCGATGGTGGCCCGCGTGCTGAGCGTGCTGGGCCTGGTGTCCACTGGTTTTTTGTCGTTCATTCTGACCACCTCGAACCCCTTTGAGCGTTTGTTGCCTGCGGCTTCGGAAGGGCGTGACCTCAACCCCTTGTTGCAGGATCCAGGTTTGGTGATCCATCCACCCATGCTCTACATGGGCTATGTCGGCATGTCGGTGGCCTTTGCATTTGCCATCGCGGCGCTGCTGTCGGGTCGGCTGGATGCGGCCTGGGCACGCTGGTCGCGCCCCTGGACCGTGATTGCCTGGACCTTTCTCACTTTCGGTATTGGCCTGGGCTCCTGGTGGGCGTACTACGAGCTGGGTTGGGGGGGGTGGTGGTTCTGGGACCCCGTGGAAAACGCATCGCTGATGCCCTGGCTGGTTGGCACGGCGCTGATTCACTCGCTCATGGTGACTGAAAAGCGTGGCAGTTTCAAAGCCTGGACCGTGTTGTTGGCCATTGCGGCATTTTCCTTGTCGCTGTTGGGAACCTTCCTGGTTCGCTCGGGCGTGCTGACGTCGGTGCATGCGTTTGCCTCCGACCCGGCGCGTGGTGTGTTCATTCTGATCTTTCTGGCGCTGGTGGTGGGTGCATCGCTGACCTTGTTCGCGTGGCGGGCGCCGCAAGTGACCCTGGGTGGGCGCATGGGCCTGCTCTCGCGTGAGTCGCTGCTTTTGGCCAACAGCGTCATTCTGGTGGTGGCCACAGCGGCCGTGTTGCTGGGCACGATTTACCCGTTGATCATCGATGCCTTGAACCTGGGCAAATTGTCGGTGGGCCCACCCTATTTCAACCTCGTCTTTGCGCCTCTCATGGTGCCGCTGATGTTCATCCTCATTCCGGGCACGGTGGCCCATTGGCGTGAGGCACGGCTGTCGGACATCGTGCACGAATTGCGATACGCTGCCATCTTGTCTGTGCTGCTGGCCCTGGCCTTGCCTTTCGCACTCGGTGCCTGGTCCTGGGGTGTGGCGCTGGGCTTCTTCCTGGGGCTCTGGATTGCGCTGGGCACCTTGCAGCAAATGTGGGTGCGGGTGCGCAAGCCGGGGCGCATTGGCGCGTCTTTCTGGGGCATGCACCTGGCCCATCTGGGCATGGCGGTGCTGGTCATCGGCGTCACGGGCGTGAAGTCTTACGAAGTGGAGCGCGATGTGCGCATGGGTCTGGGCGATCAGGTGACCATTGCGCCCTACAGTTTCAAATTGGTGGGCCTGCAAGAGGTCAAAGGCCCGAACTACAACGCCGTGCGCGGTGAGTTCGAGGTGTTCAAGAGCGGGCAGTTCCTGGAAAAGATGTATCCGGAAAAGCGCCGCTACTTCTCTTCGGCCATGCCCATGACCGAGGCCGCCATTGACTCGGGTTTCATGCGCGATCTTTATGTCTCATTGGGTGAGGCGCTGGACGGAACACCTGCGCAATGGAGTGTGCGGGTCTATTACAAACCCTTCGTACCGTGGCTGTGGGGCGGCGTCCTGCTGATGGTGGCGGGCGGCTTACTTGCCGCCCTGGATCGCCGCTACCGCCGCGCGGCCAACAAGGTGGCACACCGCACTTGAGAAGACGATGCCATGAAAAAATTTCTGATTCCCCTGGCGTTGTTTCTGGGCCTTGTCGTGTTTCTGGCGGTGGGCCTCCAGCGTAACCCGCGTGAAATTCCCTCGCCGCTGATCGACAAGCCGGCCCCCGCTTTCAGCCTGCCGACGCTGGAGGGGGGGCGCCCTTTCAGTCCGGAAGATCTCAAGGGCAAAGTGTGGCTGTTCAATGTGTGGGCCACCTGGTGTGTGGCATGCCGCGAAGAGCACCCGGTGCTGGTGGCTTTTGCACAGAAAAATGCCGTGCCCATTGTCGGCTTGAGCTACAAGGAAATTCAGCCGCAGGATGAGCAGGGCGGCAAGCTGGCCGACGATGCCAAGCTCAGGCTGGCGCGTGAGCGCAGCGTGGTGTGGCTGCAGCGCCATGGCAACCCCTACGCCACGACGGTGATGGACCTGGACGGGCGGGTCGGCATCAACTATGGCGTGTATGGCGTGCCTGAGACCTATGTCATCGATCGCGAGGGCATCATCCGCTACAAGCGCGTGGGCGTGGTGACACCGCAATTGCTGGCGGACAAGATTCTGCCGCTGATCCGCACGCTGGAGAAATCATGAGCCGAACCGTGTCTTCCTGGCTGCTCGCGGGGTGTTTTTTGCTCGCTGTCATGACGGTGCATGTGGCCACGGCCAAAGAAGCCGTCCCCATGGCGCAAGAACCGGAAGTCGAGGCACGCCTGGTCAAGATCGCCGAGGAACTGCGTTGTCTGGTGTGTCAGAACGAATCACTGGCGTCTTCGCATGCCGAACTGGCCGAAGACCTGCGCCGTGAGGTGCGAGGTCTGATCCGGGAGGGCAAGGACGATGCCCAAGTCAAAGAATTTCTGGTCGCCCGCTATGGTGACTTTGTCTTGTACCGGCCAGAGGTGAAGCCGTTGACCTGGGTGCTTTGGTTTGGTCCGTTTCTGCTGTTGCTGATCGCCGCTGTGGGTCTGGTGCGCTACTTGCGCCAGCGTCGCCAGGCCATGCCAGCACCCGTTGCTTTGAGCGAAGCCGAGCGTGCCCGCGCCGAGCAGTTACTGAAAGACTGATGTGAAAGATCTCACGCTTTTCCTGACCTGTGCCCTGGCCTTGGTGGCCGTGGTGGTGGCTGTGCTGGCGCGCACGGTGTGGCGTGTGTCGCGGCAGCCGTCGCAGGCCGCGGTCGACCCTGTGCGTGCGAATGCGCAGGTGTACCGTGAGCAGTTGGCTGAGCTGGAGCGCGAGCATGCCCAGGGCACCCTGTCGGCAACCGAATACCAGCAAACCCGGGATGAGTTGACGCGTCGCTTGCTTGAGGATGAGCAAAGCGTTGCCCCACCTGCGGCATCACAGGCGGGCGCCTCTCGTTGGGTGCGTACCACCCTGGTGGGTTTTGTGGTCGTGGTGCCTTTGGCCGCGCTGCTGACCTATGGCGCTTTGGGGCAGCCTGCGGGCCTGGACCCTGCTGCGGTGGCGCAAAGCGAGCCACACGAGGGCCTGGATCCGAAGAAGATGGCCGAGATGGCCGATAAACTTCAGCGCCGCATGGAAGAGACGCCCAATGAAGTGCAGGGCTGGGTGATGCTGGGGCGCGTGCGCCGCGCCATGGCCCAGTTCGATGCTGCTGCGCAGGCTTATGCCAAAGCCCTGGCACTCAGCCAAGACGATGATGTGGCGATCGAGCGCGCCGAGGTTCTGGCGCAAGCCAACAATGGCAACTTTGAGGGTGAGCCGTGGCAGATCATTCAATCGGTGTTGCGCACCCATCCTGACCAATTGAGTGCCTTGCTGCTGGCAGGCAGCGCCTCGTACGCAGAAGGCCGCTACGAGCAGGCTTTGAAACATTGGCAGCGGGCCCGCGCCCAGATGCCTGCCGATGCACCAGACTTGCCAGCCCTGGACGACGCCCTGGGCCAGGTTCGTGGCAAGCTCGGCATGGCTGTGGCGGCAGCCTCAGCGTCCTCTGGACAAGCACCACGTGCAGCAGCGCAGGCTGCGGCCAGTGGGACGGTTTCGCGCATCACGGGTACCCTGCGCTTGGCGGCTTCCCTGCAATCCAAAGTGGCACCTTCGGACACGGTCTTCATCTACGCGACGCCCATCGATGGTTCGCGCATGCCTTTGGCCATTGTGCGCACCACGGTCGCGGCTTTACCCTATGCCTTCACGCTGGATGACAGCAGCGCCATGTCTCAGACCCGTCTGTCTTCTGTGGGGCAGGTTACCTTGCGTGCACGCATCTCTAAGACGGGCGACGCCAAAGCGCAGCCTGGTGATCTGGGGGTGGTGCTGACGCCGGTGAAGACCCGTGCCCAGGACGTACAGCTGACGATCGAAGGCGAGCTGCGCTGATCAGCGCAGCGGCGTCTCAGCCCATCAGCAGCCCGTGCGTGCGGGCGAAGTGCAGCGTCTGGGTACGGCTCTTCACCCCCAGGCGACGGAACAGACGCCACAGGTGCACTTTCACGGTGTGTTCGCTGATGTTCAACTCGCTGGCGATGTCACGGTTGCTCAAGCCACGGTCCAGCATCAGGATGAGTTGTTTTTGGCGCTTGGAAAGTTTGGTGTCCCCGGGGACTTCTTCCTCACTGCCCGCATCGGCCACAAACAGACCCTGGATGGCCGCTGAAATTTCGTTGGCACCCGTGGATTTTTCAATGTAGAGATCGGCACCAGCCTCGATGCAGGTTTCTTCGGCCTCACCTGCCGGCATGGCCGACAGCACCACCAATGGCACCTCGTTGTACATGTTCTTGATGTCGCTGACCGCCGTGGCGCCCTTGACGCCAGGCAACAGCAGGTCCAGCACGAACAATTCGGGCGCACCGTTCTTGATGATGGCGGCCTGGAGCTCGCTGAACTTTTCCAATTCGACCACTTTGGAGGCGGGGCGCAGTCGGCGCAACAACATGCCGATGGCCTGGCGCACCAGGGGGTGATCATCGATGACGTACAAACTCATGACTTGGCTCCTGCTCAGTAATTCAGGCCCATGGCCTCGCGCACTTCGCGCATGGTTTCCCGTGCGGTCACGCGGGCGCGCTCGGTGCCTGCGTCGACGATATCACGGACGATTCTGGGGTTGGCAATGTAGGGTTCGGCGCGCGCCAGCATGGGCTGCTGCTCTGCCAGGATGCCGTCGATCACGGGTTGCTTGCATTCCAGGCAACCAATGCCTGCGCTCTTGCATCCCTGGGTGATCCATTGCCGGGTGTCTTCGCTGGAATACACCTTGTGAAATTCCCATACCGGGCAACGCTCGGGGTTGCCGGCATCGGTGCGCTTGACGCGCGCCGGATCGGTGGGCATGCGGCGCACCTTTTGTTCCAGACTGCTTTTTTCTTCGCGGATGGCGATCGAGTTGTTGTAACTCTTGCTCATCTTGGCACCATCCAATCCCGGCAGGCGACTGGCCTCGGTCAGCAGCACCTGGGGTTCGGGCAGGATGATTTTGCCGGTGCCCTTGAAATAGCCCTCAAGCCGTTCGCGGTCTTGCGCGTCGAGCTCGGGGGCCTGGGCGATGTAACCCAAGGCACCTTCCTGGGCTTTCATGTCACCGGTTTCCTGAAATGCCTTACGCGATTTTTCAAAGCGCTTGACACTGTCTTTGGGCAGCTTGGCCAGGCTGCTCTGGATCCGTTTCTCGGAATCCACTTCACGGCCATACAGGTGGTTGAAGCGGCGCGCGGCTTCGCGCGTCAACTCCACATGACTGGCCTGGTCTTCGCCCACCGGCACCCATTTGGCTTTGTAGATGAGGATGTCGGCGGCTTGCAGCAGTGGGTAGCCCAGGAAGCCATAAGTGGACAGGTCTTTGTCTTTGAGCTTCTCTTGCTGGTCTTTGTAGGTCGGTACACGCTCCAGCCAGCCCAGGGGCGTGCCCATGGCCAGCAGGGTGAACAATTCGGCATGTTCTGGCAGGCGGCTTTGTAAAAAGAGGGTGCACTGGTTGGGGTCCAGGCCAGCAGCCAGCCAGTCAATGACCATTTCATACACGTTTTTCTCGATCACCTCGCGGCTCTCGTAGTGCGTGGTCAGGGCATGCCAGTCGGCCACGAAGAAATAGCATTCCATTTCGGATTGCAGGCGCACCCAGTTTTTCAAAGCGCCATGGTAGTGGCCGAGATGCAAGGCGCCGGTCGGGCGCATGCCGGAGAGGACTCTGTCTTTCATGCGGTCATTTCAACAAAAAGCTCAAGGGGCTCAGCAGCCACTCCAGCAGGGAAAACGTCAACCCCATCAGCGGTTGCATCCAGATGCTGTGGATGGTGCCCAGCAACACCAGGGCCATCACGATGTAGAAGCCATAGGGTTCGATGCGCGAAAACATCAAGGCCTGGCGCCATGGCAAGAGGCCCACCACAATGCGTCCACCGTCCAGCGGGGGCAAGGGAAACAGGTTGAAAACGCACATCACCACGTTGACCAACATACCGGCCTTGCACATTTCCAGGAAGAAGCGCTCATTCAAGCCTGTGCCGATCAGGGCGTACCACAGCAGGCCCCACAGCAAGGCTTGCAAGAAATTGATGCCCGGCCCGGCCAGGGCCACCCAGACCATGTCTTTCTTGGGGTGACGCAGGTTGCCAAACCGCACTGGCACCGGCTTGGCATAGCCAAAGAGAAATGCGCCCGAGGTGGCAAAGTAAAGCAGCAGGGGCATGGCCACGGTGCCCATCCAGTCCACATGAGGCCAGGGGTTGAGCGTGACGCGTCCCATCATCCAGGCGGTGTTGTCACCAAAATAGCGTGCGGCATAGCCGTGCGCCGCCTCATGCAAAGTGATGGCGAACAGGACGGGCAGCGCGTAGATGAGAACGGTTTGAACCAGATCAGGAAAATTCACCCGGCCATTGTCGCATCGATCACTGCACGGCGTACCGAAAAGTTCGCGGTTAAACCCGGAAATGGATAACAAGGGTGCATGAGGTCTAGCACCTTTGTTTTCAAAAAATATCAACCCAGGCCCAGGATCGCTAAATCACCCCGACCGGTGCGGATCACCACCGGCCCTTCACCGTCTCCCATGGGGGTGAGGTCGACCACCGTGGTGGGCTCCAGCATGCAGGGACCCGCATCGATCACGGCTGCGACATCGTGTTCGAGGCGCGCCCGGATTTCTTCGGGGTCGTTGAGTGGCTCGGTTTCACCGGCGAGGATCAGGGTGGTGGCCAGCAGTGGCGCGCCGTGCAAGGCCAGCAGTTCCTGCAAGGCCTTGTGCTGCGGCACCCGCAAGCCAATGGTCTTGCGCTGCGGGTGGCTCACGCGACGGGGGACTTCCTTGGTGGCTTCCAGCAAGAAGGTATAGGCCCCGGGCGTGGCCGCTTTCAGCAGACGGTACTGGCGGTTGTCCACCCGTGCGTAACTGGCCAGTTCTCCCAGGTCGCGGCACAGCAGGGTGAGGTGATGTTTCTCGTCCACGCCGCGCACCCGACGCAGGCGATCAACGGCGTTCTTGTCATCCAGATGGCAGGCCAGGGCATAGCTGGAGTCGGTGGGCACGGCCACGATGCCGCCACCCGCCAGCAGTGCCACGGCCTGCTTCAGCAGACGGGCCTGGGGGTTGTCGGGATGAACTTGAAGAAACTGGGCCATGGACAAGAACCGGCTTCACACCGGGGCAGCAAGATCAGGTGGAGGTAGGGAGCGATTGCGTGTGTTCCCGGTGGCTGAGCCAGCCGGCACCCAGGCCGCACAAGGCAATCAGAACCATGCCCATGACGGCCACGCGATCGGGCATGTGCGAGAAGACGAGCCAGCCGCCAAGCGTGGCGAAGGCGATGCCGCTGTACAGGAAGGGGGTGACGGTCACGGCGGGCGCTTTGGCGAAGGCCAGAATCAGCAGGTAATGGCCCAGCGTGCCCATGGTGCCGACAATGCACAGTTGAAACCATTGAACGCGGGTGAGATCCGTGGTCCACCAGCCCAGCACCAGCACGCTGGCCAGAACCGCTCCGACCAGACCGGTATAAAAGTGCAGGGTCATGGGGTTTTCGGTCTTGGCCATGTGGCTGGTCAGGGTTTGAAAGCTGGCATAGGCCATCACCATCACCAAGGGCAGCCAGGCATCCTCGGGTGACATGCTGCCACCGGGACGCACGATCAACAAGGCGCCCAGCATGCCGCCCACCACAAACACCCAGCGCATCGGCGACACATGCTCATGCATCAGAAAGCGCGCCAGCAAGGTGACTGCCAGCGGGGTCAGCATGCCAATGGCGGTGAACTCGGCCACGGGCATGCGCTGCAAGCTCTTGAAGGCCAGCAAACTGCAGGCCACCAGCAACAGGCCGCGCAAGACTTGCAAGCCCGGATGGCCCGTGCTGAAAATGGCCAAGCCGCGCTTGGGCAGCATCATGGCCGTGGTGGCGACCGCCTGGAACATGTAGCGCACCCACAAAATCATCAGCAAGGGAACACCAGCGACCAGGATTTTGTTGGTGGTGTCCAGCACGGCGAAGCAGGCCATGGCCATCACGGCACACACAATGCCTGTCAGCGTGGTCGATCGATTCATTGAATGCGATGACTCAACAGTTCCCACACCGGGGTAAGCTCGCCGGGCAGCCAGGGCAGGGTGCCCAGGTCGGTGTGACTCTCATCCGGACTGTGAAAATCGCTGCCGCGAGATGCGGCCAGGCCGAACTCCTTGGCCATGCCGGCGTACTCGATGTACTCTTGCGCCGAGTGACTGCCCGTCACGACTTCCACGCCCTGGCCACCATGGTTCTTGAATTCGGTGAACAGCGCGTACTCTTCGTTGGCGGTGAAGGCGTAGCGCCCGGGGTGCGCAATCACCGCCATGCCACCGGCTTGCACAATCCATTGCACGGCATCTTGCAGGGTGGCCCAGCGGTGTGGGACAAAGCCGGGTTTGCCTTCGGTCAGGTACTTGCGGAACACTTCGGGCGTGTCGCGGCAAGCGCCAACTTCGACCAGGAAGCGCGCGAAGTGCGTGCGTGAAATCAGGTCAGGATTGCCAACGTACTTGAGTGCGCCTTCAAACGCACCAGCGATGCCCACCTGGGCCAGCTGCGCGGCCATTTCCTGTGCGCGTGCTTCACGCCCGCCGCGCGTGGCACGCAGGCCCGCCACCAGTGCCGGGTGCTCCGGATCGAAGCCCAGACCGACGATGTGCACGGTCTGACCCGCAAAGGTCACGGAAATTTCGGTGCCGGTGAGGTATTTCATGCCTTGCGCGCGAGCGGCCGCCAGGGCGCGGTGCTGACCACCCACTTCGTCATGGTCGGTCAAGGCCCACAATTCGACGCCGTTGGCCTGCGCGCGCTCGGCCAGTTGCTCTGGCGTCAACGTGCCGTCGGAAACGACGGAGTGGCAGTGCAGGTCGGCATTGAGAATAGACACCACTTCATTCTACGCGCTCAGGCTCTTGCATGCCTTCGATCACAAAGCGGACCCGGCGTTGGCCTTGCCATTCATCGGCTTCCACACGGTAGGCCAGCCAGGCGCGTGCCGGCAATGGGGCGGTCCGACCAAACCAGATGCCGTCCACGGGCTGACCATGGTGTCGCAATTTCAGGGCCAGGTGCTTCTCGCCCACGATGCGCTGGCTGACCACCTCCAGTGTTTCACTGAACGTGGGGGCGGCAAAGCCCTGGCCCCAGACTTCAGCTTGCAGGGCTTGTACCAGGTCCACACGGCAATGCTCACGTGCCAGCGGCCCATCGGTTTCCAGACGGCGCGTGAGGGTGGCTGGGTCCAGCCAGGCCTGCGCCACCGCTTGCAAGGCCTGCTCGAAAAGCGCCAGGTTGTCTTCATGCAAGGAACAACCTGCTGCCATGGCATGGCCGCCGAATTGCAGCAGCAGGTCGGGATGCTTTTTGGCGATCCAGTCCAGGGCGTCACGCAAATGAAAGCCAGCAATGGAGCGTCCCGATCCCTTGAGAATGCTCTCTTTGCCCGGGGCCTGGCTGGAGGCCAGTACAAAGGTGGGGCGATGGTGGCGCTCCTTGAGTCGGGCCGCGACGATGCCCACCACACCTTCATGGAAATCGGGATCGTAGACGCACAAGGCACTGGGCATTTCTTCGTCCGGGTCGATCATCTCGTCGGCCAGACGCAGGGCTTGCTCGCGCATGTCACCCTCGATGTCGCGTCGATCACGGTTGATGCCATCCAGTTGCTGTGCCAGCGCCCGCGCACGCGTGGCGTCATCCGTGCTGAGGCATTCGATGCCCAGCGTCATATCCGAGAGGCGACCGGCGGCGTTGATGCGTGGCCCGATGCCAAACCCGAAGTCCTGGCTGGTGGCCTGTGCGACTTGGCGACCGGCTGCTTCAAACAAGGCCTGCAAGCCGACCGGTAGATGGCCTTTGCGAATGCGGTGCAGGCCTTGCGCAACCAGTCGGCGATTGTTGGCGTCCAAACGCACCACATCGGCCACGGTGCCCAGCGCCACCAAAGGCAGAAGGCTGTCCAGCTTGGGCAGGGGGCGTGCCTCGTTGAACCAGTCCCGACCACGCAATTCGGCGCGCAAAGCCAGCAGCACATAGAACATGACCCCCACGCCGGCCAGGTGCTTGCTGGCGAATGGACAGCCCGGCTGGTTCGGGTTGACGATGACCTCGGCTGCCGGCAGCTGCGCGCCAGGAAGGTGGTGGTCGGTGATGATCACCTGCAGGCCCAGGGCTTGCGCTGCTGCCACACCTTCCAGGCTGGCGATACCGTTGTCCACAGTGATCAGGACCTGGGCGCCCGTGGCATGCACACGCTGGGCAATGCCTGGCGTCAGACCGTAGCCATCGACCAGCCGGTCTGGCACCACATAGCTCACGTGGCGTGCACCCAGGGCACGCAAACCCCGCAGCCCCACGGCGCAGGCTGTGGCGCCATCGCAGTCGTAATCGGCGACGATGCACAGGTGAAGGTCCTGGGCCAGCGCCTGGGCCAGCAACCGGGCGGCGTCCTGCGCACCCTGAAGACTGTCGGGGGGCAGCAGATGCTGTAAGCCGCTGTCCAGTTCGTCGGCGGCGCGCACACCGCGTGCGGCATAAAGCCTGGCCAGCAGGGGATGGATGCCGGCCTGCTCCAGGGCCCAGATGGCGCGGGGCGGCGCATCGCGGGGGATCAATTGCATGACAGCACCGAGGACAGTTGAACGGGTGCCAGCCAGCGCTGCAAACGCGTGGGCCAGAGCGGCGCCTGGGCTTGCCAGGTGCGGGCCTGGGTGTCGCCACACAGCACCACTTGCGCGCCAGGCGTGGCCAGTTGCGTTGCCAATGCGCCAGCGTCCAGGGCCTGCCAGGCATGGCGCCAGCCGTCGATGTCACCGGCCAGGGCCGGGGCGACCAGGCTGTCCAGCAGCAGTGGCGCAGCACGTGGGGCTGCGTTCGGCAGGGCACCGCTGCCGCTGACCCAGAAGGAGTTCAGTGCCAGGGCACGCGTCGCATTGACGGGGTGCTGGTACAGCAGCATCTGCATTTCGTTTTGCAGACGACGCACCAGCTTCACTTCGTTCGAGTGCTGGGCGTCTGCGGCGCCTACCAGCCAGGGTTCGACCTGGCGCCCCAACACCCGCGTCAAGGCTGCCGTGGGCAAATGCCGGAAAACCTCCCCTTGCGCCAGCCACAAGCCGGGTTGCCAGGCCTGCAGCGTGATGCCGTCTTCCGCAAAATAGGGCGCCATGGCGGACAGCAATGCGTCCGATTCCTCGTGGCTGATCGGGTCCGCCTTGAGCAACAGGACCTGCCCGTTGCGCACATGCCAGTGGCACAGGTGAATCCAGGCCCAGGCCTGACCTGCGGCCGCCTGGGGGCGGTGCTGTTGTGCCACCTGCGCGGCCCAGGGCAGCAAGCCATCGGTGTCGGCCCATCCCAGCGCTTGTGCCATCACATGCTCATGCGGGGGCGACAGGCTGGTGGCATCCCACGTTTGCGACTGTTGCAACACAGCGTGTTGCAACCAGGAATGAAGGTGCGGCAAGTTCAGTTTGGACAGGGCGGCCATCCAGTCCGCGCTGTCGCTCAGAGGCAGCGCGCTGGCCACGATCGTGGTCTTGGAGAGAGAATGCATCCCTGGATTGTGCGGGATGCCACAATTCAGCTTGTTCAACATGGTTTCAAACAACATGCCTTTCGAGTGGTTGCTGGGGTGGCGCTATACCCGCGCAGGCCGTGCCACGCGTCGCAATGGCTTCATTTCTTTCATCTCTGGCGTGTCCATGCTGGGAATCGCGCTGGGTGTGGCGGCGCTGATCATCGTGCTCAGTGTGATGAACGGATTTCAAAAGGAAGTGCGCGATCGCATGCTGTCCGTGGTGTCGCACATCGAAGTTGTGGCACTGGATGGTGGGGCCTTGCCGCAAGCCGAAGCCTGGGCCCAGCGTGTGCGTGCGCATCCGCAGGTCGTGGCCGTGGCGCCCTATGTGGCCACGCAAGCGCTGATCGCACGGGGCGAGGACATGCGGGGCACGGTGGTGCGTGGCATCGATCCCGACCAGGAGGGGCAGGTGGCCGAGTTTGTTCAGCACTGGCCTGCCGAAGTGCGTGCGGCATTGCAGCCAGGTCGTTTTGGCGTGGTCCTCGGGGGCGAGTTGGCACGCAGCCTGGGGGTGCGTGTGGGCGAGCAGGTCACCCTGGTGGCGCCTAGCGGGCAGGTCACACCGGCAGGTGTCGTGCCGCGTCTGAAGCAGGTGACGGTGGTGGGTCTGTTTGATTCGGGCCATTACGAATACGATGCAGGTCTGGCCTTGCTGCATCTGGAAGACGCCCAGCGCCTGTTTCGCTTCGAGGGACCTGCCGGCTTGCGGGTGCGTCTGAAAGATGTGCAGGATGCGCGCATGGTCGGGCATCAATTGGCCGCTCAACTGGGGACGGAAGTGCGCGTGCGCGACTGGACCCAGCAAAATCGCACCTGGTTTGCCGCTGTCCAAATCGAGAAGCGCATGATGTTCATCATCCTGACCCTGATCGTGGCCGTGGCAGCTTTCAACCTGGTCAGCACCCTGGTGATGACGGTGACCGACAAACGCGCCGACATCGCCATTTTGCGTACCCTGGGTGCCAGTCCCGGCGCAGTGATGCGCATCTTCATGGTGCAGGGTGCACTGGTGGGCGTGATCGGCACTTTCTCTGGCTTGTGCCTGGGGTTGGCCGTGGCCTTGAACATCGACACCCTGGTGCCCATGATCGAACAGGCGCTGGGGGCCAGCTTTTTGCCCAAAGACATTTACCTGATCAGCCGCATGCCCAGCGATCCGCAGGCGGCCGACATCTGGCCGGTGGCGCTGATTTCGCTGGCGCTGTCCTTGTTGGCGACGCTGTATCCCAGTTGGCGTGCCAGCCAGGTTCATCCCGTGGAGGCCTTGCGCCATGAATGAACCCGTGTTGCAAGCGCATGGCCTGGTGCGCCGCTTTCAGGAGGGACCGCTGGATGTCAGCGTGCTGCAGTCTGTGGACCTCAGTGTCCAGGCAGGCGAGACGGTGGCGATTGTGGGGGCTTCGGGCTCAGGCAAGAGCACGCTGCTGCATTTGCTGGGAGGACTTGATGCGCCCAGCCACGGCCAGGTGCGCGTCATGGGGCAGCCTCTTTCCGGGTTGAGTGCCACAGCGCTGGGCGAGCTGCGCAATCGGCACATTGGTTTTGTGTACCAGTTTCACCATCTGTTGCCGGAATTCAGCGCGCTGGACAACGTGGCCATGCCTTTGTGGATTCGCCGCATGCCGCGCGACCAGGCCGCCATGCAAGCCCAGCATATGCTGGCTGCTGTGGGGTTGGCTGAACGCGCGCACCACCGACCCGCCGAGTTGTCCGGCGGCGAGCGTCAGCGTGTGGCCCTGGCACGCGCCTTGGTGACGCGGCCCCAGATTGTGCTGGCCGATGAGCCCACCGGTAATCTGGACCGTGCCACCGCAGAGCAGGTTTTTGCCTTGATGGTGCAGTGCGCGCGTGCGCAGGGCACGGCCTTTGTCCTGGTGACCCACGACGAAGCCCTGGCCGCCCAATGCGATCGGCGACTGCGTCTGCAACGGGGTCGCCTGCAAGACTGAGGCCGTGCATGCGCTGGATTGACACCCACTGCCATCTGGACGCCCGCGAATTCGATGCTGACCGGGACGCGCAGCGGGCGCTGGCCCGACAACGTGGTGTTGCGTTGTGCGTGCTGCCTGCGGTGGAGGCCGCCCACTTCGAGACCGTGCGCGATCTGGCGCACCGGCACGGCGATGTTTATGCTTTGGGCATTCACCCTCTGTACACGCCTCAGGCGCGCATGGAAGACCTGGACACGCTCGCTGCATGTCTGGCCGCACAACGTGCCGACAAGCGTCTGGTGGCGGTCGGCGAGATCGGGCTGGACGGCTTTGTGTCTGGCCTGGACATGGCGCGCCAGCAGGACTTTTACCGCGCCCAACTGAAACTGGCGCAACAGGCCGATTTGCCTGTCATTCTCCATGTTCGACGGTCGGCCGACGCCTTGCTCCAAGGTCTTCGCGATATCCCTGTGCGCGGCGGCATCGCGCATGCGTTCAATGGCAGTCTGCAACAAGCACAGGCTTTCATTGCGCGTGGCTTTTGTCTGGGCTTTGGCGGTGCGCTGACATACGAACGGGCGCTGCAGTTGCGCAGGCTGGCCACCGACTTGCCCCTGTCGGCGTTGGTGCTTGAAACCGATGCGCCCGATATTGTTCCGCACTGGCTCTATGCCACTGCCGCCTTGCGTGCCCAGGGCGTGCCCCAGGGGCGTAATTCGCCCGCGGAGTTGCCGCGCATCGCCCAGGTGCTGGCCGAACTTCGTGGCATCCCTTTGTCTGAACTGGCGCAGGCCAGTTCATGCAATGCACAACGTGTGTTGCAGTTGACGACCGAGATTTGTCCCGATCTGCCCTGACAATCGGGCATGGCTCGCAAAAAAATCAAACTACCCGACGTCAATTTTTCCGAATATGGTCCGGTGCGCTACCTGCATCTGGGCACGGAATGGGTCCAAGGCTCAATGAAAATCGAGCAGCCCTTCGACATCGATCTGGACTATGTGCAACGCATGATGGCCTGGCTGCTGTTTGTGGACCTGGACACGGTGACCAAACGCCACGCCATGCAGTTCGGATTGGGGGCGGCCTCTCTCACCAAGTTTTGTTACAAGCATTTGCGCATGCGTACCACGGCCATCGAGCTGAATCCGCAAGTCATTGCCGCGTGTCGCTTGTGGTTCAAACTGCCGGCCGACAACGCCAGGTTGTCCGTGGTGCTGGGCGATGCCGAGGAAGTGGCGCGCCACAGCCACTGGCAGGGCCAGGTGGATGCCTTGCAGGTGGATTTGTACGATCATGAGGCTGCGGCCCCCGTGCTCGACAGCGAGGCCTTCTATGCCGATTGCCGCCGATTGCTCACCGATGACGGTTGCATGACCGTCAACCTGTTTGGCCGCAGCAGCCAGTTCGATCAGAGCCTGGCCAAAATCGTCGCGGCTTTTGGTGAGGAGGCTGTCTGGTGTTTCAAACCCACGCGCGAAGGCAACACGGTGGTCCTGGCCCTGCGCACGCCTGTGAGGCTCAAGCGCCATGAGTTGCTGGCACGGGCCGAAGCAATCCAGGCGCGCTGGCCTTTGCCAGCCACCCGCTGGGTGCGCGTGTTCAAGTCTGTCGCTTAAGCGTCAGTTGTTTCGGCGCACCATTGTGGGGGTATAGGTGAAATCCACATAAGAGAATTTCGCGTTAGCCCTCACAATCCGCCCATCGAAATCATTTCGAGGAGATCGGTTGTGAACATCAAAAGTCAGAAAGACTTTTTCTCAGGACTCATGTTCCTGGTCGTGGGTGGCTCATTCGCCTGGGGCGCCACTGCCTATTCCGTAGGTACGGGGGCGCGCATGGGGCCGGGTTATTTCCCGCTGTTGCTTGGCGTGTTGCTGGCCATTCTGGGCTGCATCACCATGTTCTATTCGCTGGTGGTCGAAACCCCCAGTGGTGACAAAGTGGGCAGCTTTGCATGGCGCCCCATTGGTTTCATTCTGGGGTCCAACCTGGCATTTGGTGTTTTGCTGGGTGGACTGCCCAGCATCAAACTGCCCCCGATGGGTTTGATCGTGGCCATCTATGCGCTGACCCTGATTGCCAGCAAAGCCGGTACTCAATTCAAACTGCGTGATGTGCTGATTCTGGCCACCATCCTGGCGGCTGGTAGCTATCTGGCGTTCATCGTTCTGCTGAAACTGCAGATGCCGGTGTGGCCTACTTTCATCACCGGCTGAGGAGACTGATTCATGGATTTGATTGCAAACCTCTCGACCGGTTTTGGCGTGGCTTTCACGCCCATCAACCTGTTGTACGCTTTTGTCGGTTGTATGCTGGGCACCCTCATCGGTGTGCTGCCTGGCATCGGCCCCGTGGCCACCATTGCCATGCTGCTGCCGGCCACCTATGCACTGCCCCCCGTGTCGGCGCTGATCATGCTGGCTGGTATTTACTATGGCGCCCAGTATGGTGGCTCTACCACTGCCATTCTGGTCAACCTGCCGGGTGAATCGTCCTCAGTGGTTACCACCCTGGACGGCTACCAGATGGCCCGCAAAGGTCGTGCCGGCCCCGCACTTGCTGCAGCGGGTCTGGGATCGTTCTTCGCCGGTTCCGTGGGAACCTTGATCCTGGCCGCTTTCGCGCCGCCGCTGACCGAACTGGCCTTCAAATTCGGCCCCGCCGAGTACTTCTCCCTGATGATTCTGGGCCTGATTGGCGCTGTGGTGCTGGCTTCGGGCTCACTGATCAAGGCCATTGCCATGATTTTGCTGGGCTTGCTGATGGGCTTGATTGGGACCGACGTCAACTCCGGCGTGGCGCGCTTCAGCTTTGACATTCCAGAACTGACCGACGGGGTGGGCTTTGTCACCATCGCCATGGGCGTGTTCGGTTACGGCGAGATCATCAGCAACCTCTCGCGTCCCGAAGACGAGCGCGAAGTGTTCACCGCCAAAGTGCAGGGTTTGTTCCCCACCGCTGAGGATTTCAAGCGCATGATTCCTGCTGTGGTCCGTGGTACAGCTCTGGGTTCCATGCTGGGTGTTTTGCCCGGCGGCGGCGCTTTGCTGGCAGCTTTTGCGGCTTACACCATCGAGAAGAAAACCAAGCTGCAAGACCGTGAAGTGCCGTTCGGCCAAGGCAACATCCGTGGCGTGGCGGCTCCCGAATCGGCCAACAATGCCGGCGCACAAACCTCCTTCATCCCCTTGCTGACACTGGGCATTCCGCCCAATGCCGTGATGGCGCTGATGGTAGGTGCCATGACCATCCACAACATCCAGCCTGGCCCGCAGGTGATGACCAGCAACCCCGAGTTGTTCTGGGGTCTGATCGCCTCCATGTGGCTCGGCAACCTGATGCTGGTGATCCTGAACCTGCCGCTGATCGGCATGTGGATCAAATTGCTGAGCGTGCCTTACCGCTTCCTGTTCCCCGCCATCGTGCTGTTCTGTGCCATCGGTGTGTATTCCACCAACAACAACACCTTTGACATCTGGATGGTGGCGGGCTTTGGCTTCATCGGCTACCTGTTCCTCAAACTCGGATGTGAGCCGGCGCCCTTGCTGCTGGGCTTCATTCTGGGACCGATGATGGAAGAGAACCTGCGCCGTGCGTTGCTGCTTTCGCGCGGTGACTGGTCGGTGTTCGTGACCCGACCACTCTCCGGTGGGCTGTTGGCTGCGGCACTGTTGTTGCTGGTGATCGTGCTTTTGCCCTCGGTGAAGTCCAAACGGGAAGAAGCCTTCGTCGAGGACTGACATTGCGCAGGCCTTCCCTTGAAACGGCGCCTTCGGGCGCCGTTTTGCATGGGGTGCGACAATTTCACCATCGCATTGCAGGACATGGACATGACTCTTGAAAAACTCTGGAAAGCTTTGTGGGTCAGTGTCCTGCTGAGCCTCGTGGCAGTGGTGCAAGCCCAGCCCTATCCCCATAAGCCGGTGCGTCTCCTGGTCCCCTTTCCAGCAGGGGGCGCGACCGACATTTTTGCCCGGGCCTTGTCGCAGAAGCTGCCTGAAAAACTGGGGGCACCGGTGGTGGTGGAAAACCGCCCTGGCGCTGGCGGTTCCCTGGGGTCCGACCTGGTCGCGAAAGCGTCGGCGGACGGGTACACCTTGTTGCTGGCAACCACCAGCACCCATACCATCGGGCCGGCTTTCAATCCGCGATTGCCTTATGACGCTGTGCGCGATTTCACGCCCATCGTGCATGTGGGCAATGCACCCAGCATCATGCTGGTGCCCAACAACTCGCCAGCCAGAACCGTCCAGGAGTGGATCGGCTACGCCCGTGCCCATCCGGGGCAACTGAACTATGCCTCCAGCGGTAACGGCACCATCGTGCAATTGACGGCTGAATTGTTCAAGGCGCAGGCCGGTTTGTTTGTGGTGCACATTCCTTACAAGGGCACCGCTTTGGCCATTCCTGATCTGGTCAGCGGCAAGCTCGATGTGCTGTTTGACTCCCTGCCCAGTGGCATGCCGCATGTGCGCGATGGGCGTTTGCGCGCGTTGGGGGTGACCACGGCCAAACGCACGCCGCTGGCACCGGACGTGCCGGCCATTGCGGAAGTGTTGCCTGGCTATGAGTCGAACACCTGGTTTGGCTTGTACGGCCCCAGGGGCTTGTCGGTCGACATCGTGGCCAAGGTGAATGTGGCCGTGAACCAGACCCTGGCCGATCCCGAAGTGAAAGACAAATTGTTCCGCCTGGGCATCGAGCCGGTGGGGGGCACGCCCGCAATGTTCAGTGCCATGCTTGCCAGCGAGTCCAGCAAATGGCGACACATCATCGTGGAGCGCAAAATCACCGCCGATTAAGTGAGCCATCGATCAATTGACTGAACACTGGGGCTATCACCCGCTTGTCAGCCAGGGCCTGTTCTTCCTGTCAAAATCATTTTCATGAACTTCAATTACCAAAACCCCTACACGTCGACACGCTTGCCGGTGTTTGCCCGCAATGTGGTGTCCACCTCCCACCCTCTGGCGGCGCAGGCGGGCTTGCGCATGCTGTGGCAAGGCGGCAATGCGGTGGACGCCGCCATCGCAGCGGCGGCGGCGATCACCGTTTGCGAGCCTGTCAGCAACGGTTTGGGGTCGGATGCTTTTTGCATCTTGTGGGATGGCCAGCAGTTGCACGGCTTGAATGCCTCGGGCCGCGCGCCGCAAACCTGGACGCCCGATTACTTTCAGAAAAAGTACGGCGGGGACGCCAAGACACCGCCCAAGCGCGGGTTTGACTCGGTCACGGTACCCGGTGCCGTGGCAGGCTGGGTGGCCATGAGTCAGCGCTTTGGCAAGTTGCCGTTTGAAGACCTGATGCAACCGGCCATCGAGATTGCCGAGCGTGGTTACCTGGTGCCGGTGGTGGTGCAGCAGAAATGGGCGGCGGCCACAGCCGAGCTTCAAAATCAGCCGGGTTTTGCGCAAAGCTTTTTACCCTGGGGGCGTGCGCCTCAGGTGGGCGAACTGTTCAAGTTTCCCGGCGCAGCCGCTGGCTTGCGCGCGATTGCGAAAACCAAGGGCCAGGCTTTCTACGGCGGAGAAATTGCCCAGGCGATCGAACGTTTTGCGGCCCAAAACGGCGGCACGATCCAGGCCAGCGATTTCGCCAGTTTTGTGCCGGAATGGGTGGCACCGATTGCCAAAGACTACCGTGGCTACACCCTGCATGAAATCCCGCCCAACGGACAAGGCATTGCCGCCTTGATCGCGTTGGGCATTCTGAGCAATTTCGATGTGGCCAACTTGCCGGTGGACGGCATCGATTCACAGCATTTGCAAATCGAGGCCATGAAGCTGGCTTTTGCGGATGTGTACCGCTTTGTGGCGGAACCCTCGAGCATGGAGGTCACTGCCGAGCAAATGCTCGACCCGGCTTACCTGGCCAGTCGTGCCAAGCTCATCGACATGAAGCGTGCCCAAGATTTCAAGGCGGGCAATCCGGTCAAGGGCGGCACCATCTACCTGAGTGCCGCCGATGAAAACGGCATGATGGTCAGCTTCATCCAAAGCAACTACATGGGCTTTGGCTCGGGTTGTGTGGAGCCCACCTTTGGCATCAGCATGCAGAACCGTGGCCATGCGTTCAGCACGGTCAAGGATGGTCTGAACCCTGCCAACCTGGTGGCACCGGGCAAGCGGCCCTTCCACACCATCATTCCTGCCTTCCTCACGCGTGATGGCCAGCCAGTGATGAGCTATGGCGTGATGGGGGCCAATATGCAGCCACAAGGGCATATGCAAACGCTGGTGCGCATGCTCGACTACGGCCAGAACCCACAGGCGGCTTGCGACGCACCGCGCTGGCGCTTCAACTCGGGCGTTGAAATCAATGTCGAGTCGAGCATGCGCCCCGATACAGTGCAGGCCCTCAAAGAGCGTGGCCACAAGGTGGACGTCATCAATGACAGCTACCAGGACTTCGGCTCGGGCCAGTTCATCTGGCGCGTGGGCGATCCCAAAGCCGAGGGTTATGTCGTCGCCAGCGATTCGCGTCGCGACGGCCTCGCGGCTGGTTTCTGATCCTTCAGGGGTCCAGAGGATAGATGGGGCGACGCAGTTTCATGAACTGCAGGTCCCCGTAATCAGAGGTGCATGCGCCGGTACCGGCGCACTCCACCACGGCGCAAGCCAGTTGCCCCAGGCCGGCGCGCCAGTGCACCCGGCTCTTGAGCATGATGTAACGCTTCTGCGTGGGATCGATCCCCAGGGTCAACAAGGCGTTGACATCGAAGGGTTCCACATGCTGCGAGATCAGCGCCACCTCCACCCGGCCCGTGTCGATCACCACCGAATGGCCCATGGCATAGCGTGAGCCCCGACTCATCGGCCCCTTGGCGCGGTACTCGCCATTGGAGATGGTTTTGACGCGCCCGCTCAGTTGCAGCGGTGGATGCGCATGGGGAATCAAGGGCATGGCCAGTTTGCCGCCGACGGACAGCGTCACGGTGGCGCCGATACCGGCGGCGATCGCTTCCTGAACCGCCTCAGGGTCGCAGATGGCGAAGGCGGCCACATCCTCCAGTTCCTGCTTCAGAATTTCCGCCAGCACGCGCGTGGTGTCCATGGTGCCGCCGGAAGCCGCGTTGTCGTAATGGTCCAGCAACACAATCGGCCCCTGGGTCATGCGTTTGGCGCGGGCGACCGATTCTTCCAGTGGTTCGAGTTGATAGACGAACTGTTCGCGCGCGGCCCAGGCTTGCTGCAGCAATTGGTCGCGCAGTCGCTGCGCTTCGGCCAGATCGTTGTCGGTGACCACCACCACGCTGAGGCCCGCATTTTCGATATCGGCATGTGGAAAACCCACGAACAGGCTGGCGCACAATGCGCCTTGTTGCTCCATCTCGCGCGCCAGCGCCTGCAGCGAGCGGTTCGGTTCGTCTTCGCTGCTCTGCCGCATCACATGCGGAATCATGGGCAGGCGTCCCCAGGCCTGGGTAGGGCGTGCCTGTCCGCGAATCATGCGAATCAGTGCCCGACCGGCACGCTGGCCGGTTTCGTACATGTCCACATGGGGATAGGTCTGATAGCCTGCCACCACCTGCGCCAACTCCACCATGTCGGCATAGACATTGGCATGCATGTCGTAAGCGACGCCGATGGGCGTGCGCGGGTCCACGGCGCGAATGCGGCGTAACAGCTCGCCCTCGCCGTCTTCAAAACTGCGGGTCACCATGGCGCCATGCAGGTCGAGCAGAATGCCGTCAAAGCCACCGGCCTGGACCGCTTTGACAATGGCGCGTGTCATGGTTTCAAAGGCTTCGTCTTCAACCGGGCCACTGGGTGCTGCATGGGCAGCGATGGCGATTTCGAAGTCAGCGCCGGCTTCCTCGGCCAAGTCAATGAAGGCCCCCGTGGCCGTGCCTGTATTGCGAAACGCCGCCACCGCATGCGCCCCCTGGGGTGGCACACCCGAAGCGCCGTGGCCTCGCGCAAAACGCGCCAGATCGGTGAGCACAGGAGAGAAGGTGTTGGTCTCGTGCATCATCATCGCAATCAACAATCGCATGCGGGCTCCTTCGATGGAAGTGGTGTCGCCATGATCACCGCCGGCTGGGTCCGGGCCAGTCACCGAGGTGTCAGCCGTGCGACCCGTCGCTTGCCGAGGCCGATGCGACAATGCCTTCGCCCATGACTGTCACGCCTCGCTCATCGCTCACCACCGGCTTGTTGCTGGCTGTTTTGGGCGCCATTGCCTTCAGTGGCAAAGCCATCATCGTCAAGCTGGCGTACCGCCATGGCGTCGATGCCGTGACCCTCATCATGTACCGAATGCTGTTTGCGTTGCCCTTGTTCCTGTTGATGGCATGGTGGGCTGAACGTCAGCCCAGCGCCCGCGCCATGCCGCTGACACGGCGTGACATGCTGGGCATTGGGGCTCTGGGTTTCACCGGGTATTACCTGTCGAGCTATCTGGACTTTGTGGGCTTGCAGTACATCTCGGCCAGCCTGGAGCGGCTGATTCTTTACCTCAATCCCACCCTGGTGATGGTGCTCAGCTGGCTGATGTTCAGAAAGCCCTTACAGCCTGTGCGTGTGGTGGCCATGGCGGTGAGTTACAGCGGTGTGTTGCTGGTATTCGGGCATGAAGTCAGCCTGGCTGGCACCGAAGTCGCTGTGGGCGCCTTCTGGGTGTTTCTCAGCGCCCTGACCTATGCGGGGTATCTGATTTACAGCGGTCAACTTGTGCAGCGTGTGGGCTCGATGCGGCTGGTCGGCTGGGCCACCACGGTGGCCTGCCTGTGCTGCATTGGACAATTCCTCTTGGTACGGCCACTGTCGGCGGCCGATGTGCCCTCGGCGGTGTTATGGCTGTCGGCCTTGAACGCGGTGGCCTGCACGGTGGCGCCCGTCCTCATGGTCATGATGGCCATTGAACGCATCGGGCCGGCCTTGACCTCGCAAACTGGCATGATCGGCCCCATGTCCACCATCGCACTTGGCGTGCTGGTGCTGGACGAGCCGCTCAATGCCTGGATTGGCATGGGCACCCTGCTGGTGCTGGGTGGTGTTTTTA
>JACCDX011016024.1_pt1 | contig 137411 bp, 119 predicted proteins | sample 7449681 | NCBI WGS metagenome assembly JACCDX01 (sample SAMN15323450, study PRJNA562643) | freshwater metagenome | isolation source: river surface water | place: USA:Blue River Watershed | collected 2017-08-18
AAGGTCAATTGTGATTGTCAACTATGCGTCAATTCAGTAATTTTACCATTACAACCTGGAGCTTATCTACCCAATAGATACAAATGGATTGAATTCACATGCTACAAATGTTATCATACCATTACTAACATTATGAAGTCACTATAAAATATTGCACAGTAAGGACTACAAATATACTCAAGTACACAAAAAACAACGTACGTTTTATTTTCGATGTTGTACGGATCGTGTGTACACATATTACTACGTATTGTGTCCATTGGACTATCGATAAATTACGAAAATATTCTTCTTTTAATAATTCTTTGAACGTATTTTGCGCTGTATATAAACTTGCACTTGTTGCAACTAAAAACACACCAAAACGTAAAAAATACTTATCATCCCATGAGATTTGTAATAAGGATGGAACTGTCGCATGATGAAACACGTTCAAATTTAATGATTTGTAATCTTGCTGACGTAATATTTCAAATGTTGTAATATAATCAAGATATCGCGAACAATAAAATAATGTCATACATTCGTCCATCTTGTAATTTAACGTCACTGCAATTAATATTGCAATGTTAAACGGTAATATTATATATGAATACCATATGTTAATTATTCCTACCCAATTGAAATCTTCTGGATTTATATACATTTTTGTTAAGTATACTACACCTGTATACACCCCTGCTGTTATTATGTCTAAATACATTTCTTTTTTTTATTCCTTGTACAAAAAAAGAAATGAACTTTCCGGCTTTTATTATTCATCTCGAACGTGCACACGAACGTTTACAAAATATTTCTATACAGTCTGAAAAATTACATTCGTACAATATTAACACACAAATTGTACAAGCAATCGATGCAAAAAATACACAAGAATTAATTAATTTCGCAATCGGCCGTGAATTGACACACGAGTCTGACAATTTAGCAGATTTACAAATGTCACCTTCGGAATTCGCTTGTTACTTTAGTCATTACAAAACTTTACAACAAATTGACAATTCCGAAGTCGCTTGTGACATCGCCTTCATTTTTGAAGATGATTTCAATTTCGTTCAAGAAAATGAAATTTTCTTTCAATATTTTTTACAACATTATCAACATTTTGATTTCGATTTATGCTTCCTCGGTTCACTTACGAATTATAAAGGAACACACGTCAATCATTTTTTTACACAAGTTCATTCGGATTATAATACACCGTTCTATGGTGCACATGCTTATGCGGTTAAAATACAAAGTATTCCTAAAATACTTCAACTTTTAAAACATGTCACGAGACAATACGACGGACAAATTTACACGATTTCATGTCAACATATCAAAACGTTTGTTACACATGTTAATATTTTTGAACAAAAGAATACACTTCCAAGTAATATCAGATCACAAAATTTTCAACAATATTCATAATTTAAACGTTTATTATTCAAATTATAAAAATAAGAATGATGTATTTTATCTTCTATATTTTACAACTTTTTGTATCTTTTCAAGTCATTGATACTTCCTTTATAAAATTTAAAGGGTTTCAAATTATACCTTTAAATGATATACGTGGATATGAAATTCCTCATAATATTTCTAGTATATTTTCCATGTATAGAGGCTTTCCTATTGTTCAAATTGTTAATTTAAATTCAGCTGTTCATAAATCAAGTGTTGTCGTAATTGTCGATTTAGACAAAACGCAATTCAATATTCTGTTCACGTTGTGTGCTTTCTTTTATTTCATCGGGCTTAAAAATGTTTTGTATATTCTTTGTGCATTGTTTACCGGATTGTATTTATTTAATAACGTTTTCCGAATGCTGCCGCTGCCGGAGCACTTCGGAAAGAAGGAACGCTCGGCATCTTAAACGCAGGGACTTTACTAGGACTGTAGAGTGACAATGAGAATCCCATAAACACAATAAATCCTGCAAGTAATGTAAAGGTTTCGATGTATTTTGTCATCTTGTGCTTACTGTCGTCTTTGTTCACGTCAGAAAGTGTCACGGCTGACATGATCCAAGTGAACATACTTGCAAGGATCAGGAAAATTGTAGCAGGATTCTGCTTCACAATATCAGGAACTGTCTTCTGGAACGTTGCAGTTGTTCCAAAATCAGTGTAAAGGAAATAGAATAAAGGGGCAAGACCAAACACGTATGTCACGAATGTCACGTAATTCAGACGCTTCAGACGGTCTGCGGCTTTGTTGTCGGTGTCACTGTAATAAGCCATACCAGCCATACCAGCTACAGACACAATTAAACTTGCAGCAATTGCAACGAGAGTCATTTTGTTTTGTTTTTATTTTATTATGACAAGATATTTTTTTTTGTTGGTTCTAATAAAATTTTACACGCATTTAAAAAAAAATTAATATGAATTCAGATTTATTGATCGACACGTCCGGATATTGGATCAGAAACGATAATTTACAACGTGACCTACTTAAAAAAATTGCAAACAATGAACGGGTTTATGAACAAATTAATGAAAATAATCCTATAGCAAAACGTATGAAAGCCGCAGGGAGATCCATGAAACCGAAATCATTCATTATTACGACTACAAAAATTGTCAATGGAATTACATACAAATGGTTACCACGTACGTGGTTTGAAGAATGGCCAGAGTTCTTTCGATTTCGGAACTCCATTCGCGATTTCCGTTTACAAAAAATACAAGAAACGAACGTCTCCATTCGTGACACTATCGTTCTCAAACCGAAACAAATTGAAGTCATGGAAGAAGTAAACGCATCCATCGGTGTCCTCTCCGGATGTCTTGCATTACATACAGGATTCGGAAAAACTGTTGTCGCGTTAAAATTAATTGCACAATTACACGTACGTTGTCTTTGGTTGAGTCATACCAATCAATTGCTTTGTCAATTACAAGAACGTGCAAAGTCGTTCCTCGGTATCGACGTCGCGGATCTAGATTCAGATGACGGTTCCGCACAAATTGTCACATGCACGATTCAAAGTTTACTGAGAAAAGATTTCAATGATTCTCTGAACACATTCGGACTCCTTATTATTGATGAAGTACATCACATGTCCGCACCGAGTTTCTCACAAGCTTTTCATAAAATCGGAGGAATTCCTTACACTATCGGTTTGTCTGCTACGCTCGAAAGAAAAGATGGACTCGAACACGTTTTCCAATCGACGCTCGGAAGGGTTCTTTGTGTACGGACACTCGAATGTACACGTAAACCCGCCGTGAAAGTCGTTCAAGGATTCTGGAATTTTGAAATCAAATTAAATCGCGCAGGAGATCCATTATTCGCACAAGCGATTACCGATATGGCAAGACTCGAATCGTATAACGACGTCGTTGTACAAGAACTTATTGAAGTTTACAATTCACATCAAGAAAGAAAAATTCTCGTACTCACTGATAGAAAAGAACATGTTCTTATTCTTCATGCTTTGCTCACGAGACGTGGGATCCCAGGGATTGACATCGGACAAGTACATGGAGACGTGTCATCGAATGAAATACAAGAAACTTTACAAGCAAACAAACGTATTATTCTTGCAACGTACGGACTCGCTGGTGAAGGATTCGATTGCCCTGGACTTAATTGTGTTGTCATGGCGACGCCAAGAAATGACATCCGTCAAGCCGTGGGAAGAATTTTAGGAGAACGTGTGGGGAGTCTACAACCACTTATTGTCGACATACGTAATACTCTCGGTATTTTTTACAATCAAGGAAGAGAACGTATTAAATATTATAAAGAACAAGAATTCGATGTACACATTGTAAAAAATCAACAAAACATTACAGAAACATCAGAAATTATTGAATCGGATTCTTCAAATACTACAAGTGCAGGTGCAGGATGGGTGTAATTATTCGAAATATGAAAAATACGAATGCATAAAATTACGCATCATGCACGAACGTTTGGTTGAAATATCATCGGATAGATTAAACGGTACTTCTATTTCTAACGAAATGAAATCTCCATATGGATTGATATATTCTTCCATAATTTCAAAACTTGGAATTAAACGTTGAATAAATGGGGGTGTTATATGTTTTGACTCTTGTAACATTTTTGTATACCATTGTGGTGTAATTGATACTGTTGTCAAATTATATTTATCGAGATACTTTCGTTGACTCATTCCACCATCCACATACTGACAATTATCAATCGTATAAATTCCTAATACGAATGGAATCGAACAGCTTGCTTTCAACGCGTCAATAATACGTACGTCTGGAGTCGTCTCGTATGAGAATACAACCGGTTCCATGGTCTTAAAATCTGTCACTATAATACGTAAATCGGTATTTTCGTAATTTTTATTTGATTTTTTACATTCTGCAAACGTTTGGTGCGAATTTGGTAAAAATAATGTCGCAAAATGTTCAAGTGATTCATAACTGAAATCAATCATTTCAAGTTTATGATACGACTCTAACCATATATCGAGTAAATAACTGCGTGGGTTTAATGCACAAAATGTAGCAACAAGGGCACCCATACTGGTACCTGAAAATATATTAATTTCAGAATTTACACTTAAATACGCAGATGCCCAACCTGCACATGCCCAACCTAATGGTCCCCCTCCGTAAAAAAATATTTCATTTTGAACTCTATGCGGATATGTACATTTTAACGTTTTTAATAACGTTTTATATACTGCATGAATTAACACCCAACGTCCTAGGTGCAACAAACCAAAAACGTTTGATTCCGAAATGTCTTCAAATTTTTGAAATTGACACGATTGTAATCCACTTACGTTTATTTCCAAATCTTTTACTTCATTATGAAAATATACGTAATCGTCAATTTCGTCAAATATATTGTAATTTGATGTAAAGATACATTCGAAATTTGAATTCATCGTGTAATTTAAAGAATAACGAATTTCTGGTAAGAGCTCACGTACGGTTTGAGAAATTACGTCATTATTTATCGTAAGGGTAATTTCACGATACTTTATTGTTTTGTAAGGAACGTGCGGGTCTGTTATGATTTCATCTAAAGATTCACAATTTGCAATTTTTAAAAGAAACTTGATAAATATATTAAAATTACAAATGTAGTATACATCCGCATTCAAATCGGTGTCATCGAAATTATCAAACAGAATATACATTTTTTATACAATCGGAAAAAAATACATTAAATCAATGCAAACAACGTCTGACTCGTATTCTTAATTACGGAATCACGATTTAAATGTAAATCCCAAAAATTACGTGCATTCGTTGCAATTTGTTGTGCAAACACAGGATGCTCCTCGAGATACGTCACGGTTTCAATCAGATTTGTCAAATCTTTTCGAATTGTTATTACATGAGCAGTGGAATCACTTTCGTCAATTGAAGTTTCACGTAAAATGCTCGTAAACCATAATTCAGATGCTACTGTACTTGATTCGACTTTCAAAATTACACTACCAAATGATAACATCATTCCTAAACGACATGCTGCACAATGACCTTCCACGTAAATTAAATATTTGTACATTCGTTGATCAGACATCGGTGTATAAAAATGTTCCGAAACAGGGAAATTCACACGATCGATTGTCGACACTGGTTCGAGGTAATGTTTGTGTAAACGCTGACGTAAACTTGTACATTTGACATCCAAGAGAGGATTTTTTACACTTTGGGCGTAACTAAATAAACGTAAACGTTGATTTGAAAATACATTCGTACCCGAACCGGTTGCACTACCACGGAAAAAAGCTACACCACGTTTATCATTCAGTGGTACAACTTGTTCAGGAATTGCTTCAGAAAGATCACGGACACTTGTTATCGATACGAGTGGATTAAAGACAGTGTCAGGAAGATACACATTACGACTTGATGCTTCCCAATCTTCCGTTGTTGGAATTAATAAATCTAAAAAACGTTCACCACCATAAAATGATAACATTGGACATACATTTCCACGTGGTTCGGATAATAAAGGAATATCTTGGAATGGATCGTGATCGTCCGCATCGTAAATAAATCCATACGGTTCCACAAGTTTATTACGGAATTCATTGTATTTGTACTGAGGATAGTCACGTTTATTCACAAAAAATACAACACCTGGACAATTTGATAAATATTTACTCGCACATTCAGCAAGGAGATCACGTATTTGCATACAAAAATGTGTACCCCATGTGTACTTTTCGGTACATAATATACCACCATTCGCCCACCAATTACGTACTGGTAATCCCTGCTTGAAATTCTCTGATCCACGTGGAAATCCTTGAGGCCATGAATTCTCGTATGATTCGTTATAAAATGGACAAAAACATACAATTTTTCCGTATTTAATTGCTACTAAAATACCACAACGGAGTGTATTGTATATCCAACGTGCAGTTTCGCGAACATCAGGAATTTCATGTGGACTTAATTGCTTCAATTTGTCTATTTTTTGAATATTTAATTCACACATACTCAAATCAGAATCAAATAAATCCATGGATGTATCGTCATTAGTATCCATTGACACTTGAATTTCAGACATGTTCGAGACATAATTCAATACGACATTGTCCAAAAATTCCCAACTCGATACTACAGAATTCGTTTGATTACGTGGAATTGTTTTGTAAGCTTCGAAACATTCTTCACGAGATTTATAACGTGGAACACCGTACGGTGCGTTTTGGTTTTTTACCCAACGCTCCCATTCAATGTCACGGTAAATATTGACACGAGGATCGTCAATGAAATCAAATATTCCGCGGTATACTTCCGACATTTTATTTATTCTTTTCTTTTTAAAAATATTTTAAAAAGAAGAAAATAACTTTTAACTTTTTTTACATAAACAAAAAAAAATAATGGACACGTTTAATCTCGATGAACATTGTGTACTCACACAAAAACCACAACGTGGAAAATTATTTCATGTACTCAAACATGATAGTTGTATTGGACGCGTATTAAATGAATTCGATTGTTATTGGGAATATTGGCTCATTAAATATATGCATTATTTGTACAAAAATTACGCAAGGAATACAAATATTATTGACGTCGGTGCTAATATTGGATCGATTAGTGCCATTTTTCAAGAAGCAATTACGGAATTTTCTTCACAATCAGATTTGAAAATATTTTCTTTCGAACCTGTGTATCATCAAGTTCTACAAAAGAATGTCGAATTGAATCATTGGAACAACGTCCAAGTTATGAATTACGCAGTCGGTAAAGAAAATGGGGAAATTCATACACACATGTACACTTGGGATGAACCACATAATTTCGGACAATTGTCATTTTCAGAAAGTGCACCCGAAGTTTCACATGGAAGAATTCCAATCACTTTAGATTTACGTACACTCGATTCGTTCCACTTCGATAACATAGGAGTCATCAAAATTGACGTAGAAGGACTTGAAGAAAATGTACTCATCGGTGCAAAAGAAACAATCGAACGTAATCTACCTATTCTTTTTGTCGAAATATGGAATCTCGAAAGTTTACAAGATTCGGAAATTTTCAAATTTTTAAAATCACTTGGATACTATATGGTACATTTACCTAGTATTGCACCTACCATGCATCATGATTATGTATTTTTATGTGATCGTAAATGCCCTTACGATGACACGTTATACAAACTTGGAAATTTACAAGACACGGATTATGAATTTTGTGTCACAAATTATCCAAAACATTTTCATGAAACTACAAAAATCGATCTTGAGCCATTGCGTAATGAATTCTACGATACGTCGGTGTACAAGATGCCGATTGGGAAAACGTTAAAATATCTTGTAGAATTCGAAGATTACATTTGTTCTCTCGAAGACATGAAAAAAGAGTGTTGTATGCTTGTTACAAAATATTTACGCGAACGTAATCCAGATGACCCAATGCCTGAAAATATGGAAAAAATTCTTCGTTGGTATCCATACTTGTTAGAAAGTGTTTAATTTTTACAATAATTTGAATATTATAATTACGAAAATTAACATGAGTACTTTACGTAAAAATGCTGCTAAATAAATTGTTGTTACGGCGTCATCCGAATCGTCCGAATTTGGTAAAAGTACGTCTATATTTTTTATTAAATGATCTGGAAGAATCCACATCATCAAAGGATCGAATACATTCATGACAAATGCTGTCATAAATTGCATTCCAATAATTGTTGTAAATGCATCAGATTTACTAAATAAGGTTTTCGTTAATTCGTGAAACATTTTTGTTTTTTTATTTTAAAAAAAGATTTTTTATTCTTGGAACTCGGTTTTGAATGTTTTTAAATTGAAAAAAATTCAAAACCATAAATATAAAATAAAAGAAACGAATGGAACATTTTCAACAACCACCAATCACACGTCAACAATTGTGCCAAATTTTACACCCGATCGTCCCCCGTGACATCACACTTTATTGGGCCGCATTGACGCATACCAGTATTTTTGCTGTTTTAAATACAGAAGGGATTGAAGTACATGATTTTTATAAAACGGGACATCCGCTTTATGGAAATAATTATGAAAAACTTGAATTCCTTGGTGATTCAATTATTCACACCGCACTTGCTAGTATTTTAATACGTATGTATCCTGATAAAGATGAAGGATTTTTAAGTAGAGTACGTATTAATATTGAAAGAAAATCGGGACTTGCACAATTGTGTAGACAAATTGGACTCTCAAGATATGTCATGAAACATCCAGATCTTGAATTGACAGATGCCATGCTTGAAAATGTTTACGAAGGATTTGTTGGTGCACTTTTTGAAGATCAACAAATGTTTCTATACAATGGATTACAACGTTGTAATGAATTTATTTTACGTACATTGCATAATCGATTCAAAAATATACATGAAATTAGAAATGATGACAATTATAAAGACACTGTGTTACGTTTGCTTGATCGGCATGTCTTTCAAACTATTGATTGGGTTTATCAAAAATCAGACGATCGTGAACTAATACACAGACGTGAAAATCATTTTACTACAATCATTTGTACATTCTTTCAAGAAAGAGTTTCGTTCGTCTCAAAATATGGCTATTCACATCCAGATTTACAAAATATTATGAACAGTTTGATTGTTCAAGGGGAACCACGTGTCCTGCGGATTACAAAGAGAAGTAGAAATAAAAGAGACTCCGAACAATTAGCGAGTCAACAACTTATGAAAACGTTAGCTATACAAATGAAACAACTTTAGTAGATTACGACTTTTTGGGAAATAAAAATAAAAATGTCATTCTTTCAACGTTTTCGTACTGCGTTTGTCAAAAATGATTGGAAACATTTCTCCAAAACTGAAAATTTAAAAAATGTAAAAACTGGAATTTTTCTTACAACAAGTGCTCTCACGATCCCATCCGTCGCTTACTTCAATGCAACGTATGATAATTATCATTTCCCCGTACAACTTATGTCACCTTTTGCTTTGTTGGTTGGTATGGGAACATCACTGTGGTTACGAGAACTCATTGCAGCACTTGAACCACGTCTTACACTTGGACTTCTAGCTTCCAGTGGTTTGTACACTGTTGTTTATAAATTTTTGAAAGAATATTAAACATTGTTTTGTAATTTTAATAAAAATAAATGTTACACATTATAATTCTTCTCTGTCTTCTTGTTTCTATATTTATCTTTCGTACACAAACACATATAAAATATACAAACACCGAACTTCAAAAAAATACAAAACGGTTAGATGATAAAGAAATTCGAGTCTTAATTTTTACAGCGTGCTATTTTGTACTCGATGGGGTTACTTTAACAATTCGTAAATTAGAAGAACATTTACGTAGTCGAGGTGCTATTGTCAAAATTGTTACAACGAAAAATAAAAATGACAATATTGATAAAGAAATTACACAAAATTTAATTGTCGTACCAGGTGTCAAAATACCATTCACACGTGCTGGAAATGGATACCAATTCGGTTCTGGGTTAAATCAAAATATTCTTCGTGAAATTGAAGAATTTAAACCAAATGTATGTCATTTTACAGTGCCTGATTTAGTTGGTTTGGATGGGGTACGATGGTGTCAACGTAATCAGATTCCTCATCTCACTACATGGCATAGTAATTATTGTGATTATTTACAATACTATTTCTTATCAATTTTCAAAAATATTTTATGGACATACTTATGTAGCTTTTATGAACAAATTCCACAAATGTTTGTACCAACACCATTTATTCGTAATAAATTGATACACGAAGGGTTAGGTAAATATACAGACATCAAAGTATGGGAAAGAGGGTGTGATTTAGAATTATTCTCACCATTCAAAAGAAGCTCCAACTTTCGCAAAAAATATGGATTCGGAGATGATGACGTTGTTATTATGTGGGCTGGTCGTTTAGTACCGGAAAAACGTCCTGATATTTGGATACATGTACTACAAAAATTACAAGAATGTAATGGGGGGGTATCATGTAAAGGTTTGGTCGTAGGACATGGAGTGGATGAATACGAAGATGCACTCAAATCACTTCCAAATGTTATGTGTACAGGTTGGCTATCAGGTGAGGATCTTGCGGAAGCGTACGCATCCTCTGATATTTTACTATTCCCCTCGGATGTTGAAACTTTTGGAAATGTTACTTTAGAAGCTATGGCATGTGGGGTCGTATGTATCGTTGAAGCAAATTGTTCAGCTCATTTGGTAAAACATGGTGTCAATGGGGTTTTAGTAAATGCCGGTGATTTACAAGGGTTTTATGAAGCTACTGAACAAATTGTAAAAGATCATAAATTACGTCGTGAAATGTCAAGAAATGCACGTGCAATGTCATGGAAATGGGAACGTAATGTTATTTTACAACAAATGCTTGAAAATTACAAGGACGTTATACAACAAAATAAATTTAAAAATAATGTTCATTCATCATGGCTTACGTCTTGTGATTATTTGTTATTTCGAATGTTTACGAAAGCGCTTGGATATTTTTGTAATAAATAATAAAAAGAAATAATTCCATAAAGAAAAAAAATGGGAAATTGTTGTCTACGAAATACACCACCACCTACATTAGAAGACACTGTCGAGTACACACACGCTTTCGTTGGAGACATTTATGTTGTCAAAGTTTATGATGGTGACACAATTACTATCGCAACACGTATTCTTGGACGTAGTGACGTCCTTTTTCGTTTCTCCGTTCGTATCGCTGGAATTGATTGTCCTGAATTGAAATCGAAGAATATTACAGAAAAGAAAATGGCAATCATTGCACGTGATTTCGTTACGAACAAAATTTTACACAAAAAAATTACACTCCAAAACATTCAAAACGAAAAATACGGACGTATTCTTGCAGACGTTTTTGTCGACGGACAATCACTTTCCAATATGCTCTTACAACAAAAACTCGCTGTCGAATACAATGGAAAGACAAAAATTACAGATTGGGAACAATTTTATAACGAAAGTCTTACTATTTTACAAGTAGAAGTTTGAATAAATTGATTTTCTTGTACGTTCACTTTTGTTTCTTTTGCGAAATATGAAGTCCACCAATTCAAATATAATTGTAACATTTGTTTTCTTTTTTTTATAAATTACTTGGAACGTTGTTTAAATAATATATTTGTTCTTGATTTTTATACAACAATATGTCGTCGTCAACGTCAGAAATATCAGGAAAATGTACAAAACCTGACAAATATTTATCTTCAAACTTCGCACGTAAAAACCCACGAATTGTACGTAAATCTTCTGTACAATATGTACCTTGAACTTTTGTTTTCAAAAATTCAATATCATACGTCGTGTCGAATAAAATTATCACGACTATTTTATTCATTATCTCATTCGTCGCATTCGTAAAATATGGACTCGAAAACATACTACGGTATACATAATGGGCATCGGTCTCGCTTAAACGTACCGCAAAACATTCGTCAACTATTATTTCAGGAAAACGACGTAACACTGAAATTACGTACGGTAAATGTTCGGAATCTTTCACGAGGGTGTAGTATTTCATTTTTTCTTTTTTTATTTATTTACGATATTTTTTAGTTACCTTTCTTTTCTTTTTCCCGAAATCGTTTTCTTCATTTTCTTCATCTTCTCCTTCATTTTCTTCTGCATATCGTAAGTAATTTCGGTCATACCCTTCACCAGCCAACATTGCTATCATATCTTCAACACCCGCACCAGCACCCGCACCCGCACCAGCACCCACAATTTCACCTGAGTTGGAATTTACATGAGTTTTTGCAATAGATTTTATGTATAATTTCACATCATGATCGTTATGTTCGTTTAATAATTCTCCATCATTTTTGAATAGATACACAGGAAGATCATTATTTGATTGACGGGAAGTATTTTGACGGCTCATGTATTCGGATGTTAAAATAAAATCCACTTGCGTGGGATTCATTAAATTATTACACCGAGGATGTTTATTTTGAAATCGTTCTGCAACTGTACGTTTTTTCTCGATCAATGCTTGTCGTTGAGTTTCTAATAAATTATTTTTAGCTCCCGGATCTTTTCGTGGTCTACCTTTACCGCGACGTTTTTCTCCTTTTGCTTCTTCTTCATGTTTTTTAACATCGTATTTTTCTTTTTTATACTGTCTTCTAATTTTAGCAAATAAATGTGGTAGGCCGTGCAAATTAATGTAGTTAACACCGTCTTTAGATACATTACCTTCTTTCATTTCGTCTTCATTTAAGAAATATTCGTATTCAACAGGGTTTTTTATTTTCCATAAGAGTGCTTTCAGAAACCAAACAGTATTGTCAAACGTATCACCATCAACTTGAATATTTGGATGTGATTCTTTTGGGGATTCTGTATTTGATCTTGCGAAATAGTAACGTAATTTCTGTATTACTTTATAATCGTCTTCGTAATATCTATCAAAATCGAAACTTTTTACTTCATTTTGACCATGAACATTCATTTGAAATTTAAAGTAAGGATTACCTTCTTTAATTATATTTCGTTCCTTAAATTTTTCAATATCCATACGGCCGTTTACACGTTTCTCGAGGTTAATAACAACTTCATTCCTTTGCTCTTGCTGTACATGATATCCTTTACCCACAAGCCTGTCAAAACATTGTAAGAATTCTTGTATATTATTGGAACTAAGACCAATTTTCAAGTCAAGAAACGCACGTAAAGTGTGTGCAAACTTTTTTTCTTCGTTAGTCAATTGATCATAGATGTTTGTACCTTCGTAATCATCATCTATTTGTTCGGGTATTGTCTCAATATCGGGCATTTGGTATCCCGATTGAGGATTATACGCATGCCTTATTTCACGAGTGGTTGCCGGTACAACAAAGTCAACTTTTATTGATTTATAATACCACGATAAAAACATTACAATCGTATTTTCATTTATAAATCGTACATGTCCTACGTTTTCATAATAATTAGCAGGTCTTTCTGGCATTATACTCGAAGAATAGTTATATTGATACATAGCTGGTCTTTCATTTTTCGGAAGTTTCAACAAATCTTTAAGATCCTCCATTGTGTATTTATTCCCATTGGTATCATAAACACCGTAATATTCACCAGCTCCACTGTAAGTATTCTGAGAAACTTTACGGTACATTTGATCAATATTTCCAAACATTTCTCCTGGGTTTTCTGGAGCATTCGTCAACCACCATACTTCAAACAAATATAATAATGTAATTACACGATACAACCTACTATCTTTACAATCAAAGGTTTTCTCGCCTTCTTTATATGTACCAACACTTTTTCCAGTTTTTGTTGCTATAATTTTATCAATTATATTTGATATCTTGTCACGTCCGGTACCATTAATTTCATTCAATGTACTTGGATCGATCGGGGGGTGATCATTCGTACCGAATACTTTTTGTAAAAAATCTTTTGCACCTTCAGTTCCTTTTCCTTTTTTGGCTTGTGCGCCTTCGGTTCCTTTTCCTTTTTTAACTTTCGTAGGTGTATTAACATTATCAACAATAGGAAGAAATGTACCTAACAAAGGCTGAGAATCTTCAGAACCTAACATCGAAATTCCACCAATGGTTGGATTTTGATTGAGCAAAGAGGGGGAAAATACGCCTTCCAAACCCAAACCATAAATTGGTTGTTGGAACGAAGGGGGCAGTGACTCGCCTTCAAACCCTGTTGTTAATACACCTGGGGGGGTTTGGTCATCTCTTTTCTTTTTTTTCTTTTCTTTCTTTTCTTTCTTTTCTTTCTTTTCTTTCTTTTCTTTCGTTCCACTCTTTTTCTCAGATTCTTCTGGAATTGTTGTCATTTGATCGGCGGAACGTTTCCGTTTTTTTTCTTCTGGATTTGCATTAAAAATTGGCATCGGAGAATCTATAAAACCAAGTCCAGTATCGACTCTTCCACGTCCGTTTATTGCCTGTATCCTTTCCAAACGTGCTTTGTCTTTTTGTGGATTTAGAATTCTTTGTAATTGTTGTAACTGTGTGTCACTTGTAGGCAAACGTTCCTTTATTCTAGAATTTACACCATTATTGTACGTATTTGTTAAATTTTTTTTTATATCAGGGTCAACCGGATTTTCTATATTTTGTATTAGACCATTAAGTAAGTCTCCGAAATTACCTTCAAAAGAGTTCTCGTAAATACTCTCCAAATCACCGTCATCTTTATTTAAATAAAATGTTATGAATTTCGTCTCATATGGGTTCGTTGGAGTATTTGTAAGATTATATGCACCTGTTTGACGTTCAGTTGTCTTTATCCATAAATATACCTCTCCATCTTTCACTGTTGCCCATTTTTCCATTTTTATTTTTTATTTATTTACAAGGGTACAAAAAAATAATTATTTTAAATCATGATAGGTTGACTTTTTCTTGAATTGTTACGATATACACTCAAACATTTTACATTTTTAAATACATCCAACACGGCAGTATACAAATTATATACATCTTCTACGGATGAATCTTCCGGTAGTTGTATCGTTTTACTCACAGAATTACACATTCCTTCTTGCCATGCATTTAACATTTCTAATTGACGATACTCACATATTTTTAACGATTCGTGAAAAAATGGTTCGATTGAAAATCCAGAATTCTCCGTTATTAACGTTATACCCCCTGTTGGCGGTAAACATGTTACACTTATATTACGCATCCCGTGTTTCTTACGTTTATTGATTAAACTTACATCAAAACCACGTTCGTAATCCATTTTACAAAAATTCTCGTTGATTACACTTTTCGAACCATGAAATTTTGTAAATGCACCTAACGTCAAACTTAATTGAGTCGAACGTTCACGTGCTGCTCCACCTATAAAACGTGACAAACTATTCGCAATCTGAATTGCTTCGTCTGAATCATATGATAATCCAATTGATTCTAAATAATCTGCCCAACCTAACACTCCCAAACCAATACGACGATATCCACTGTACTCAATCGTATTATCGACTGCATTGTCGAGAAAATCAACTGCATCACATACTACTTGTTTCAATTTCGATTCCGAAAGTGTTCCATCGAAATTTTTCAACGACTCTGAATTCAAATTTATACTTCCAAGTGTACAATATTCACCATCGTACATACCTTGTTCACCACACGGTACTAATGTACGGATCTTTTGCTTCGGTATGTAAATTGGTACGTTGTAATTCACACGTCTTTCGAACATTATACCAGGATCGCCTGTTGACCATGATGCACGTGCGATTTCATATAAAATACGGTAATTCGGTTTCTTCTCAAATTGATGATCCAAACGGACTGATATATTAAAACCACGGAGTTTGTCTGCAGAAATACTTGTTCCTTTTACGTTTATAAAATTATCGATATATTTCCCATTCCAGGGATATGTAAACATATTGCCACGTACGGGACGATGCGTAGTCTTCATCGAATCCCATGATTCCTGTAAATTTTGTAAGATTAATACAGGGTCAACATTCGGGTGACATGTTGTACCCATACCTATACCACGTTCCCATAACGAGATCGCTTGCGAACTCGTACAATTATCAAATACACTACAATTCGGATGGAGCGTCGGTTTTCCGGGGGCTAAGTATGTTAATGTGTTTCCTGCAGGTATAAATGTCTTGTTTAATAGCATTAAATGGACATTTTTAGGATTCGGACATTTACGTACTAAATTTGAATGTGACAAACGTGATACAATTTCTTCCCATGTATTTGCAAGATAACGTTGTTGGAGTACGTTTTTTAACATTTTTTTATGTTTTTTTTATAATTGAAAAAAATGTTTGGTATCACAAAAAAAATTCATAAAATAAATTTTTGTGTTCATTTTAAATAAAAACAAATTATTTCACAATGTCCAGCAGTTCTATGAGCCCAGTTAAAAGAGCGGGTCTTCACAAATTACAAACTTTTGGCCCCAGAAAGGCCGTCGGTTCACGTGCTGAAGTTTTACACGGTAACGCCAAACATACTACAGGTGGACTCACTATTCACGATATTGATCTTAATAAACGTGGTGAAATCGTCTCACTTAAGAAAAGCCGTCAGGCAAAGAAGGATAATTTCCTTGGTAAGGCAGGGTTTGTTCCTAAGAAAGGTGAATTCCGTCTTTTCAGAAAGTCTGATGGTTACCCACGTAGACGTTCCAGTTCTCGGGCGCGTCACTCTCCCAATAGGAGATATTAAATATTATTATTAAAAAAAAATGTTTACACAATGTGTACATGCATCGATTGAAATTGCAAGAGCTAGTAACTGTAAAACTATTCGTATCGAACACATTCGCGCTGCTGTTTGTATTCTTTTCCCTAATGAAGCAACAGAATTAATACAGAATGGTACAGACAATGCGTACAGATACGTTTATAATCGGTTAACGCCTGTATGCTTCAATCCATGTAAAAATAGAATTAAACAAATTATCACAGAATTTACACCATTCATTGAACCGACACCGAGTAATACAATGTACCAAAAAAGATGGTCAGAAGGCATGATTCCTACGATAATCCTTACTGAATCTATCGTATTCTTATGTGTCGTCTGGGAAAGATGTATTAATTCGGATAATATAACAATATAAAAAAAATGGAAAAAATTATTCATGCCGGTTTTGAAATCGCAAAAACGTGCGATAAACGTGTTATTTCGTATGAATATTTAAAGTGTGCAGTTCGAATTTTATACTCTCATGAGCTCGAATTACAAAAACAAATAATTGCACAAGGAATGAATTATGCTTACGAATACAAAAATCATGGTATAAAAGTTGCACAATTTGATGATTGTAGAAGACGTGTCAATAGTATACTCTCACAATTAGAAAATGAACACCACGTTTTCCCATTCAGGATTTATCCAGATGGTGTTTCATTTCTATGCGCAGTGTATTCAATAAATGATTCTTGATTCAACTTTCAAATAAATTTTAATTTTCGTCCGTACGAACTGACTCGTGTGAAATAATTTCCGGAACCACTGGGTTGTATCCTTTTGCTAAGAAACAAGGTCCTTTTGCTAACAAACAAGGAGTACTGTCAAACTTTTCAGCAATTTTTTCAACTGAGCGTGAAATTTCAGCAGCCTCAGGTGGAATTTTATTTTCTTTAGCTAGCTTGTAGATTTTACCGTCTTTGGAAGACAAGACAATTACGTCCGAAATTTCGTCGTGAAACTTTTCGCCAATTCCATTATTCGTAGTAACATTCTGTTCTTGTATGGGGACATCTATATTTATAGATGTTTTTACTTTGAATTTTGATTTTTCAAATCGAATATCCAACGGAGGAAGTGTGTCTAATAGATCTTCGATACGTCCATCAAGAATGTATCGAAGTTCTTTGGGAAAATTGTCATACAATTCACGTAAACGTTCCATTTTTTATTTAGGTTATATGAATATTTATTTGTTAGTTTAGTATTCTTTGTTAGTAAATGAATAAAATGACAGATTCCACAAAAGATAAAAAGAGAGGACGGAAACCACGTGGAGGTTTTGCAAATTTACAAGATCTCTTCAATTGTCAACAACCATCGAATAATACACAAACGTTTCTTCCGAATACAAATCTCGATACACAAGATTTACCATGGAACAATAACAACATTAGCAATACCGTTCATAATATTTCAAAACCAGAATTTCAACAAGAAATTCCTTTGAATGATAATGATCTCGATAATGTTGACTTATTCCCGAATGATTCGATTGAAGATTATGAAAATGTTTATAATATTCAAACGAATTTTATGAAAAATAAAAATAATTATACACCACTCGTGGCTGATAATGTATCAAATATTGACACGTCAGTTCCCGAACATTTCCGTATCGTTAACATCAATTTTAATGAACCAATAAACAATACACCCGTACAATTAAGTCAGAATAATAATAATAATAATAATGATTTTCATCACCCATTACGTGTAAATTTTTATACAGATGAAAATTATAAAAACGCAAGTGTATGTGTACTTGATGACGACATTTCTTGGCCAAGTTCGTCACCATTCGCATGTTGGTGGTGTGCACATAAATTTCAAGATTTTCCCAAAGTTATTCCAATTAATATCTTCCGTTCCAAAGAGAATAATAAATTACACGTCGAGGTTATTGGGAATTTCTGCTCGTGGAACTGTGGTAAAGCATATACTATCAAACATTTACGTAATTTAAGTATGTTTCATACATTCATAAATCATTTGTATAAAGAAAATTCATTACATATCGTTGCTGCACCTTCACCACTGTGTACGAAAACGTTCGGAGGACAATTGAGTATCGAAGAATATCGTGCGTCGTTTCATAATTTTAACCGAAGAGTTTCTTTACAAACATTAAATCAAATTCATATTACCGTCGCAAAAACGTTCGTCTTCGATTCGAAACAAATGTGCCGAATTTAAACATTTATAGAACACGATGTATTATTTAATAACGACGAGGATTCTTTTAGGGATGATCTCATGCATTTTGTTGATGATTGTGAGAAATTAAAGCTTCCTGATTACCACATCAATGTACATTACGAAAATGAAAATGGTGACAAATTTATACGCTGTTGGATTAATGATGATGGTGACAAATTTTTAGCTTTTAGTGCTAATCATTATAATTGGAATTGGACTCACGGTGCAAGTAAATGTGTATTCACGATCCCGTATCCTCCAAATTTCAGAGAAATTATGATTAATTTATTAGGAGAACGTATGGCGAACGAAGATGAACGAATATGTGTTTCGTAATGTGTTTTTTGATTTAAATAGTTTTGTAAAAGTAAAATAAAAAAATGTCGTTATTATCTACACATACATACTTAGGGAATGAGTATTGTTTTTTCAAACATGAAAATGACGAAGGATCTGTGTATTTACAAATTTGTGTTCAATATGCGTTTCATTCACCAGTTCACGTAAACATACTTACTTATGATATTTTTATATACAACAAGAATTACAAGAATAGCAACAGTACGAAGGACAATCTCTTGCATTTTTTTGTTTTTCTTGACAATTGTGACAAATTAACAGCGAATGAAATAACCTACATCAACGAAGACGATGATCCGTGCCCTTGTATGCGTTGCTGGGTCCATGAAAATGGTGAAAAATTTTTATCTTTTCAAACTGAACATTATAATTGGCGTACTGCTCATGGTGCAATCAAATCAACATTCACAATTCCGTATCCATCTAATTTCAAGGAAATTATCATCAAATTACTAGAAATTACGAATGACGCATAATTCCATTGACGTGTTCGGGATGAACAGTTGCTTCGAACTCTGTGATGATAATCATATTATTTTCATGTTTCATATTAAAATTTGTGACACCGTTGAATGAAAAAGTTTTGACATTTGTATGACCCATAAATGTTACATTGTTACCCGTAGTTGTAAAAGTAATATTAACAACGTTTTCTTCATTTTTTGTGATTCGTATGTCACTAATATCATCCTTATTAATTCCAATAGGTTCAGTTAATTTAACAATTTCGGTATTTTTTATATCATTCATGTTGTTATTTTAAAAGTAAAAACAAACAATAAATAACCCAAATAATAAAAACAAATATCATACAATTCCAACAAACATTAACTTTAATGTGCTTCTTTCTATATCGAACGACACATTCCACACTGAGCACGGTGTACGAGCCAATCGATCTGCATCTCCCCGATGTAGACACACAGACTATCAGCGTCAGGGCAAACAGCGACACGTCCTGTCTTTTTGTCTGTGAAAGTCACAACGACCTTGTCTCCAACGGTCTCCTTACGAATATCGTACTGTGCATCTTCGGAAGCGTAATCTTTAATAACGTCATAGATGTGTTCGAGTTGACGACCTGTTCCTTCAACGAAATCCGAATCCAAGCCCCCCCAGTAGACCTTGTACCTCCCGTCATTGTAGACTTCACAATTTTTTTCATGTGCTGAAAGTGTACATTCGATAGAGTGACAGTACTTGGAATACGCGCTTTTAACAGCGTCATATTTTTGAAGACGATCTTGATGAAAATAACCACAATTTTCAAAGTTTTTATTTGTAATTCCAGCAGAAGCACTGTCAAGCGCTCTTTGGTAACGCGCAAGAGCTACCTTACGAAGTTTATGAGCATTTTCAAAACTTTCTTGAGCTGAAGATAACTCAGCGGCGTTGTATAGAATGTGGTTGAACATTTTTCTTTTGTTGTTGATTGTTAATTATTTTTTATAATAATATTTATTTTTAAAAATATTTCTTTTTGTTTTTTTTAAATTAAACGGCGATTTCACATTTGGACGGCGATTTCATATAACGTACGGCGATTTCATATTTGGACGGCGATTTCATATATTTTTTTTAAACAAAAAATTATAACATTGTAATTAATAACTTTTCACTGTAAATATGAATCAACCTTACATGTTCTTTTTGCATTCTACAGAGAAGCCTGATTGTAAGGGCTGTAGGAACTGCGTATACCTGAAGGAGTGTAGAGATCATTGTGTACAAACTGGATGTCGTAAAAGATGCTGTCATAGGACTAATTATGTGATCTTATAAAAAAAAATATTGCTCGGATAATTGTTGTGTCATTTTTGATACGTTCAGTAACGTACGACAACCTGGACTTGTTGATACCATCATCGTATTCAACCATGTACTTGGACGATCCCATTGGAGCCCGCAATAATCACCATGAAGTTTATTCAGTACACATGATACAAAGATTAAGGTCGTGCCACATACGAAATACGTTGTGATCATTTTACCTGTACTGAAAAATGTATGTTTGGCTGTTAATTTCTGCATTTTATTTTTATTAATTGCTTTTTTTTCATTATAAAAAAGAACGAATGTCTTTACATTTAATTATTGGCCCGATGTTCGCGGGAAAAAGTACCGAACTTATACGTAAATATCGTCATTATAGTCTCATGGAAAAACGTATCCTTGTCGTTAATCATGTATGGAACAATCGTTACGGATTTCATGGTGTGAGTACACACGATTCCGTACATATTTCATTAAATAATACAATCACTATAAATGATTTAAATGACATCTATTCACGGATTCATGATTTTGACGTCATTTTTATTGAAGAATTACAATTCTTCGAAAATGCGAAAACAATTATTCCTAATCTTGTTGATACACATGAAAAGATTGTCATCGCGTCAGGACTTGATGGTAGTGCTGAACGTGCTCCCATGGGTGACGTGCTTGCTTTAATTCCACATGCGGATACAGTTGAACGTATTACGGCTTTGTGTATTTTATGTAAAAATGGAACACCTGCTATTTTTTCATCACGTATACATACCCCCGAAAATTCGATTGTCGACATCGGCGCAGAAGATAAATATCAAGCTTTGTGTAGACGTCATTTCTTGGATAAAAATCCTTCTTTGAAATTTTAAAAATTATTTCACTTTCGGTTTCGGACGTGGTGGGGGGTGTGGTGGACGGGGTGCGTTTTCAAGAATAACTCGCTCCGCCTCAGATTTCTTATTTTCGAGTTGTCGAATGGTATCTTCTGCCAACGTGATATCTTTTTCGATACGCGAAAGTTTTTCGATGTCATCTCCGTTAGTTTCTCTTTGCTGGATTCTTAGTGTATTCAATGCATCGTTAGCTTGGGTTAGTAACTCCGTACAGCGCTGCTTTATGGCTAGAGCTTCACTCACTCGAGCCGCAGCCGTAGCGGGGGCCGATGTACTCCTAGGATCACCTACACTCATCGATATTAATTCATGGCTTATTTCAGGGGATGACTGTTTTGGCGAAGGGGGTGGTGAAGGGGGTGGAGAATATGCAGGTGTTTTTCCTTGTACAAGATTACGTATTCTTTTGTGATATCTTGTGTAATTTGATGTACTATTTGTTTCGAAATAATGTAAACTCTTTAGAAATTTATTGTTGTCTTCAAAACTAATTGACGTCACAGAATCAGAATTTAAATATTTCACAAGCAATACATAAAATTTAAAAAGACAACGTTGGAATATTTCGTTTTCTTCAGCTAAACTTTCACTTGTACGGTTTCCTGCACCAACACCTTCGACCCGTTGTTTTTTATTCGGAAGATCGTCATATTCAGCTTTTCTTTTTGTACCAAAACGTAAATACGCTTGGGTGTATTTAGATAAAACTATAAATGGTGTTCTTTTTTTATAACGTTTGATGAATTTGCCGAATGACATCATTCCTGGTGGTGTTTTAGATTCGATATAAATCATAATTTTTGTTAGTTCATTCGTATAATATTCTACATCTTCGTGGGTACGAATTTGTTCGAAAAATTCTAACAAATTCTCCGGAATATTCACAAATACAGATTCAGGAATTTCAAAATATGTTCTCGCTAACATTTTTGCATTTATGGGGGCTTTTGTTACATAATTATGTAAATATTGTCTATCAGTATTAGATTCTGTTACGTACGGGGTTCCTGTTGTATCAATGATGTTATTCATTATTTCACATCCTGGTAAATTCGAAAATATTTCAAAATAATTCATAGTATGAGCTGCCCCGCTAAACACTATTGTACAATCACTATCGTAACCTTCAAATTTACGTATCATCCGAGCGAATGCATAAACATCGGTTAGAAGTGCAAAATACTTGATTGAAAAGTTATCCATATTGTATTCGTCGTATTCATTGATTTTTTGAATTAATTCGTCTTCTGTTAACGTCGGTTCAATTATTTCCATAAGGTAAGTATTCTGATATTTATTACTACCTTTACCATTTTGACGATACATTAGTGAACTTCTGGTTGTATAAAGTTCTCTTAATGCTTCAATTTGACCTTGAGCAAAATTTAAAATATATTCACGTTCGTCTGGATGTATTTTATCTAATTCTTTTTGGATTACACGACTATCCTTTAATAATTCGTTAAGACCAGACACGCGTTGATTAGGGTATCGAATTCGTTTTGGAAAAGTTGCATTCGAATCATCACGTTCACGGGCGTCTAAATTATGAACACGTAAGTTGGGATAAATATCTTCAAAATCACGCTTTTCCAATGATAAATAATTCTTGAAATAAAAATCTGTAAAATTAAGCAATGAAGGTTCAAAACCTATTGGTTTCTTCACATCAATCATTGATTCATTCGGAGACGCTTGCTCAAAAAAGAAATCGTACTTCTTTTCTGGATTCACTGCAAAAATACATTGAAGAAACGAATATAATGATATACTATGAGGATCGTACGGGACATTCCTATCTGGTCTAACATGATTTTCACCGAAAAAAATGTAGTCACGTCCTTCGTAACGTGCACGGAACGAACAATTTGCACCTATAATTGTTGTACATCGTGTTAAATCAATTTTTGCACGTTCATAGGAAATCTTGGCTGAATTCGTACGAGTATAACGTTCACATAGTTCTTCTTGTAGTAAATCTAAGCCCCATGAATTTATACCATAACCGAAATTTTCAAAACATGTACTTTCGTATTTATGAAAACTTTCACGTAATGTTGGAAAAATGGAGTCATACGTTTCATCTACGGGATATTTCGCACATAAAGTGTTATAAAATTCCCTTGAATTCGTACAGGTTTCTTGAGCTTCAGATATTTTACTTATATCTAAACGAATCGATTCTTTCGTTCGTAACGGTATTTTTTCATCAATAAATAGCTTTGTATTATTATCAAGTGCAACTGGGGTTTGTGGTGATACAAGGTATTTCAAAAAATGTTTGTTTACTTTGTAATCTATAATGAATTCAGATTCTTTTTTTAACTTTGAGAGGTCGTCAGTACTTCTAAACAAATTTTCAAAATATACACGTAACGCTTCTTTTGTTACAATTTGCATAAAATACAAACCAATATAATGACATTTACGTTTCTCTAAAAGTTCCATGTTTTTATATTTTAAAATAACAATTTTTTATTCATGATTTATTTTTTTCAACGTTTTCTACGCTTATGTACATTTGGCGATGCCTTTAATAATAAACCGAACAAAGTTTCGTGAAATTTTGTATAATTTGTTTTACTATTTCGTACAAAAAATTCAAGAGTTTTCAGTAACTTGTTATAAAATTCACCGTCAGCTACGATTTCGATTTTATTCAAATACACATTCAAATACACATAATATTTATACAATGCACGATAAAATAATTCGTTCAACCAAACGTTTATTTCACGATTAGCAAGCGCCTTTGTTAAATCGCAAATCACAAGTAATTCTTTCGAAATTTTTTCAAGACTCTGATGGATGTTGATTTGACTAAATATTTTAAACGAAAAAGGAGAACGAAAATTTGTTTCGAGTACATGTGGGGAGATACCGAAATATTCTTGAGCTAATGCACGAGCTGTGATTACTTCTGTTGTTGAAATGTTACGTAAGTATTGACGATAAACAATTCCACGTTGCCAAAATATTCCAGGATTTTCAATTGTTCGGTTAATACTTTGGATTATTCTACATCCTGGCAAATTTGAAAATATTTCAAAATAATTTATTGTATGACCTGCACCGGCAAATACTATCACATAATTACTTTCAAAATCTTCAAATTTACGTAACATTCGGGCACTTGCGTATACATCTGTTAACGCTGCATAAATGTTACTAACAAATTCACTTGTCTCCAAATCTTCTTCGCTTCGAAATGATTCTAAAAGTTCTTCTAAATTTCGGGAATTTGGAGATGGTGAAAGCCGAATATCATTGTTATACGCACCGGAACCTAAAGGATTTCGTGCAAATAATGATATTTTATTATCATCACCTACATTTGCACCCGTAAAATAATTTACTGCAAAATCTATTTTTAGTTTCGCAAAATTTAATAAATAGTTTTTTATATTTTCATTCTTCAATTTATTTAATTCTTTCGTAATTACTGGATCTTCTAATAATTCATATAAATTTTCCGAAGGTTTACGTACTAAAATTCGCTTCGGAAAATCAAAAAACCCATAAGCACGTTCACGTGCATCTAAATTATGCACACGTAGATTCGGATGAATATCTTCGAAATCACGTGTTCGTAATTTTAAATAATTCTCGAAATAATTATCGGTAAAACTTAACATTGATTTATCTCTATCTCCATCTCCGACTGACAACGATTTATCGTTCTCACTAGCCTCCTCGATAAATAAATCATATTTCATTTCTGGACTCACTTCAAATATACACTGAAGAAATGAATAGATTGATATACTATTCGGATCGTATGGTACATTATGATCCGGTTTTTTATGCATTTCTCCAAAAAATACATATGTGCGTCCTTCGTAATATGCAGAAAATGCACACATCGTTCCTATCACACTTCGACATCTTGATAAATCAATTATTGCACGTTCTCTCGTAATCTTTGAAGAATTCGTACGAGTATAACGTTCACAAAGTTCTTCTTGAACTAAATTCAAACCCCACGTTGGACCCGCACCCGCACCCACACCCGCACCCACACCCGCACCCTCATCCGCACCCGCGCCCGTACCCATACCAAAATTTTCAAAACATGCAGCTTGATATTGATTTTTTCTACGCATTGTAGGGAAAAAATCTTCATAATCAAAACGAGCAGTTGGTACAACCATTTTATTTAATGTTTCATACAATTCACGAGAATCCACACATTCGGAAGACATCTGAGATATTGCGTTTATATCGCGTAACATGTTCTCTTTGTTTTCATTCGATAACGAATCGACAATTCCACGGATTTCTGCATTCACTTTTGTATTCGTGTTCGTATTGTCTAATATGTATTTCAATAGGTTTTTATCAATCGAACTCTGTAAAAAATTATACATTTCATCTCCTTCTTGATGTTGCGTATGATGCAAAATGTGCCAAAATGTAACAATTCTCATAAACTCGAAACCAATTTGTTGACATTTACGTTTTTCCAAAAGATCCATTTTTTATTTTTATTAGTAACAAAATACATTTTTTACAATCTTACATCAAAACACGTAAAAGACGTGTGGGGACAAAAGCATCTAAAAATATTTCAATGTAATGATCATCTAAGAATACGATTTCGGATAAATCCATATACTCCGGACTTATTGGATCCAAGCCTTGAAGATTTGTTACAATGTCACACGTATCTTGGATTATTGTTTGAAGAATATTTTCATTAATATGAATACTAAAATGATTTACAATTTGTTGCAAATCTACATATAAAAGTTCACGGTTTACTTCACCACTTGGATGTAACCATGCGTGTAATTTATGGAGTTCATGTAATTCGTGACGAATTTCGTATGATGATTTTTTAGACATTTTTTTTATTCAGCTTTTTATAAAAGAATTTTTAATTCATTATGTCGACACTTGATTCAACAACAGAAAATAATAATAATGTTACAACGACAAATATTGAAGAATACATTCAAAAATATGTGACCGAAGATTACGTAAAAAATCTTTCAAAACCTGATAAAACAATCGACACGTTTGATATTATTGTCCGTCTAGGTGTTATTATTCCATTAACAATTGTTGCTAGTAATCACCTTGGTAATTTTTTACCACTTCCTATTACGTGTCAAGCTTTTTTGAAAAGTGAAATTACGGCGTTGTTTGTTTCACATTGTATCCTTTTCTTTTTGATTCTTTTCAGTATTTCAGGAAATATTAATTGGGGCGAGTTCAATTCAAAAATGGAAAATAATGGTACCGTACGTTTCTTTGCTGACGTTGCGGTTGCAATTGCAGGTTGGTTGTTTTTACTCATGTTCTTACGATTACGTAAACTTTGGATGTACCTAGTGTTATTTGTTTTACTTATGATTATTTTCGGTACACTTAGTGTTTATAAAAATTCAAAGAAAGAAGAAGGAAACCGCGAAAAAGAAGTAAATTATGCAAAAGCTTTTATGTCATCTTTTTTAATTTTAGTTGTTATATTATTTCTGGTGTCATTTGTATTATTCTTGAAATCACAAAGTGAACAAATCAAAGCGTATAAAATCGGAAATGAAATTTATAAAATAACACAACCACAAAAATCTACTTTTTCATTTTTCTTTGAATATCTTTTCAATCCAGAAGTTTCAAACCAAAAATCATGCGTATCTGCTGATAAAGATACTCTATTCAATTTTACCAAAAAGAATAAAACAGATAAACAATATTCAGCGTTCGGAAAAGGAAGAGAACAATCAAACGATAAATCCATCGTCCAAGAACATGTTATGAAAAAAATTAATAATATTCAGTATTTACCTGAAAAAGTACAAGAAAATATTCTTGAAATTAAACATTTGATAAATGATAGTAATGTAAAAGTTCAAAAACAACAAACACTTTATGAAATATGGAATACTACAAAATAAAACAAGAAAAAAATGATTGTAATATTATTCTTTTCGATTGTCGTATTCTGGTTTTTTGCAAATGAAAAATATTACAAAAAACAAATTCAAAATGAACAAAATAAAATTATTCTCATTGTAGGGACTGATCGTGCACAAAAAGACAGATTCGTGAAATCATTGAAACGAAAATACACAATCGTGCAAAAATATGATTGTCTGTATCAAACATGCTCAAACATTTTTGATATTGACGTAAAACACTTTTCGGTGACTAATAAACAAAGAAATTTACCTATGCAAAATCATTGGGTGCAATATACACCTTTTGAAATTTTAAGAAAAGTGGATGTTATGTTCACACATTTTCATCCACATTTCTGGATTCTTGCAAATTTTAATATCGTTGACAACACTCTTCTACAAAATGACGTCGTCGTGCCAAATATTTATTTTCAAGAAGAAATTGAACTGTATATACAACGGTTTGGAAAAGAACGGGTCTTTACAGTTTTGTGCGTTCCTTCCAAAAAATTAACAGAATATCCTTTACAACATCAATTCGCTGCACGTAATTTTCCTTCTGCGAAAATTGATTCAAACTTTGATTTTGATGAATTGTTTTTTCAATGAACTGTTGTTTTTATGAATTGTTTTTTCAATGAATTGTTGTTTTTATGATAATTTATTGTAATCTAATTTTACACGATGTGATAAATTGATACGATCCATCTCGTTGATTTGGAAACGCATTTCTTTTACAAATTTTGTCTTTTCAAGTGGACTTAGAATATCTAAAATATCTAACTTAAACGCTAATACACCACAACTCTCAGAAAATACACGACTTACACCTAAACGTGTTAGTTTCTCGGTTGGACTGTAGTCTTTACGGAATAACGATTCGCCAAATATTTGTCCTTCGTATTTATTTCCATATACTATTCCTCCTGTTTCTGCACTTGCATTCTCAATCTCTCCACTTAAAATTAAATACGCATGTGCTTCTGATATTGTTTCTTCTCCAAGTCTTATGAATGGTTCACCTCTTGTTTTATTCATAGGTTCTAATTTTGGTAACACGTAGAAAAGACTCTCATCTGTTAATAAACAAAAAACGTTCGATGTACGAAGGATTGCAACTTGTAACGCATTGTCATTTATTTCCGGATTAAATTCATCTTTAATATCATCTAGACTGTCATATCTTTCGATTTCTGCATCATCAATTAATGTATAGTATAAAATTGGACTCGGGTAACAACGTGTATTCTTTGTACAACTTACGATACCAATAAATGTATCCGCAGGTACCACACCAAGGTTTTCAAATGTACCGTTTGGAAGATAACGACGCATACCTACACTGTTATTATTCACTACACGATATACTTCTTCATTGTACGTATTTTCTTCAATGATTGTATCATTTTCGTTATACCATAACTTCACTGGTGCTTTTTTGTCTTTTGCTTTCGAATTCGAACTTGAACTTGAACTTGTTTCATTGTTAAGTTGAACATCCACATCCGATTGATTTATTTCTCCTACACCTGTTATTCTTGTTTCTTGTTTGTTTTTCTTCCCACGGAATATGTTCTTCAAAGAATTCATTTTATTTTTTATTTATTTAATTTTTGCACATAAAAATTTTGGACCTTTACGAACATGTGAAATTACTTGGTATTTTCTCGGATCAGGTAATAATACCCATTTGTATTCTATCTTATTATTACGTCGTCCAAATGCATTTACGTTCGAATCAAATGCTTGCCAATTTTCCGGAGGTCCGTATACATTCGTTATTATTTCGGGGTCGTACGGTTTATATTGGGCACTGTCGTTTAACACTCCTGTAATTGTTTCGTTTATTTTTGTTTTAATGGAGGTGTCATTTAAATCAATTGTATCCGTTTTCACAAATTTTTTTAATGCTTCTATACTACGATTATAGTATTTCGCATTTTCACAACTATAATTTTCATAATAAAAACCAACATTTTCCAAAAATGACATCAAATAAAGTATGTCAGGCTCGTTTAACTCTTGCTTCTTTTGTTGTCGAACAACAACGTCAAGGTATCCTGCGATTGTATAGTAAGCTTCTTCTTCATACATATTTAATATACTCTGGATACTTACAATTTTATGACGATATTCTTCTTGAACTTCGAGTAATATTTCATTTAATTTTTCTTTCGATTCATTTCGATATTCTTTTGTTTTGTATGACATTATGTACTGATATTTTCGTAATATTGTTTCCATCACTTTTAATAATTTATCAAGGGTATTTTCACGTTCTACTTGAGTATTTCTGTTACGTGCACTTGGTATCGAAGAACTGCTAAATCCTGGCATAAACTTTAAAACGTACGGTATTATATTTCGATACAATAACTTGATTGGTGGTATGGTTGTATATTTTTTCTTATCAAGACTTAATAGATCACGTATTTGTTTTTGCTGTGGATCGTCATGATCAATAAAATGCATCAAAATTCGCGCAACTGAGAATGATAATTGAATTAAATAAAATTTTTCAAATCCTTTGAAATATTGATTACGGTTCAATTCACATTGGTCAATTGGTGTTAAAGATGGATACAATGACGTTGGTAAAAAACAAAAATCATACCATGTCAATGCGTACACATTCGTGTCTAATAATAGTGACAGTTTCGTCGACACGAGAACGTCAGATGCCGTACGGACTGAATATATCGAAGGATCTTCAGAAGGGACGTCAGTGCCTAATAAATGAATGTACGGTTTTAGTAATTTTGTTGTAATTTCTTGTGCCATTTTTTTCATAATGTGACCGCGCGTGTTGATTACGGATATGTCCGTGTCGGATGTTGCTTTTTTACTTCCTAAATCTTGAAATACACAAAATGGAAAACATGAGGAACGTAAAAACGGAATTAAAAATTTTTCGACGTAATTGTCACGAAATTCAAATGTAAACAACTCGTAAAATTTTGTCTGAACGTTTTTCATTTGTTCATAAATATTCGATCCTTCCGATTTTTGTGGATGTGTTAAAATATGATAACGTAATAATCTGTTATCTTTCGTACTCGTACTCGAACCTTTGCGAAAATATAAAAACAGTTCGATGTAAATTTTAAACACTCTCTTTACAATTTCAGTTTCATTCAGATTTTCGGATTCAATTATGCTTTTTAAACTTTGTAATTTTGCACGACTTTCGTCATTTGTTTGAACATTCAAATCAATACTTTCGATTACTGTACGTACACCTTCGTAAATTTTTTGAAACGGTTTGACAACGTATTCGTAACGAATATACAAAATGTCATCATTCGATAAATGAATTTTGTAATCAATATGATTCTCAAGATCCCATGGTAAAAAATCATTCTGCAAGTATTTGTCAGTATACTCTTGATAACTTGTAAACAAATCACCTGATCGGCGCACTCTTGGAAACAAATCACCTGATCGGCGCACTAACGTTCGGTAATCTATATTAACAACTTGTACATTCGGCCGTTGAGTTGTGAAGTGTACCACATTTTCAACGTTCGGAGCATTTTGTGTCACAGGAGTTGTAACGTTCGAGGCCGTTTGTGTCACAGGAGTTGTAACATTAGGAGCATTTTGTACCACCGATGGTGTAACGTTCGGAGTGTTTTGTACAACCGATGGCGTAACGTTAGGAGCATTTTGTACCACCGATGGTGTCACGTTCGAGGCCGTTTGTGTCACCGATGGTGTAACGTTTGGAGTGTTTTGTGTCACATTACTTGTAACGTTTGAGGCCGTTTGTGTCACAGGAGTTGTAACGTTCGAGGCCGTTTGTGTCACAGGTAAATGTAAGTGGTCACGAATGTGTACAAGTATTTGTTGAATATTTTGTTCATTTTGCATGGATTGTATTTTTTGAACGTTTCCTGTTGTAATTGTTTCTTCAAGAATGTACACATTTTTAAGTATATCAATTTTATTTCGTGGTAGAGGAAACGTTGGTTGAAAATAATGTAAAATAAGAACTGAATAATCGGGAGTATTCTTATTTTTTATTTTATGGATCGAAAGTATTCTACAAATACGTTTGATTGCAGGAATGATAAATTCAGGATATTCGTAAATAAGTTCATACAAAATACGAATATACGGTTCATGTTCATAAATATTTTCTACACTTTGTTTTCGTAATTTTTCGTAATTCGTAAATAATTGTAATGTTTCACGAAAAATTTGTTTGAACATTTTTCATTCTTTTCTTTTTTTTTACAAATTCAAAATATACTTTTTTTTATCTTAATGGTATCGCTGTTAAATAACGTGTACCACGTTTTATCGTAGGATGAACTATCATACCCGCACGTACACTTGTTCTTGGAACCCATGCAAGTTTATATTTCTGACTCGATGAACCACGTCCACGACGACGACCGAATGATGATGCTTCTACTTTTTTTGTTATTTGACCAGGTAAAACTTGTGAAGTTCCCATTGCCCCAGAAGAGTCATTTAGTTTGGCATATTTCACTTCATATCTACCACCATTGGTTTCAGAAGGTAATTTTGTAATTGTACCAGTTCTACTGTTTTTTCCGTTGTTGTACGTATACGTAATAACATCACCCACGTTGTATTGCACTTCTTCTGGAGGAGTTGTGGATTTTTGTGATTGTCTCACCTTCCTACCGCGTTCTACCGCTTGGATTTTAGTAGCAGCAGCAGCAGCTTGTTCCTCAGTCGATACATTAACACTCCCTGCAACAAACGGCGGCCGCTTTTCATTCGAACCCGAACCCGTACTACTACGGCTATTAGAGCGGTTTAAAACAGCAGCGGAAGCTCCTTGTGCCTCTTCTGTCGATTTGCCTGCGGTTTGCGCTGCTTGTTCTGCCGCTTGTGCTGCACGTTCGAGCTCAGAAGCAATTCTCTTTGCCTCAGCAGCGGCGGCTTGTGCTTGTGCTTGTGCAGCAGCTTCATCAGCAATTCTCTTTGCCTCAGCAGCGGCGGCTTGTGCTTGTGCTTGTGCAGCAGCTTCATCAGCAATTCTCTTTGCCTCAGTAGCGGCGGCTTGTGCAGCAGCGGCGGCTTGTGCAGCAGCAGCGGCTCTAGAAGCAGCAGCGGCTCTAGAAGCAACGGTGTTCTGAAGTTTATGGGCATGTAATTCAGAAATCATTAATGCATTTTTTTTGTAATCAGCAATCTGAATTATGTCCGCGTTATCTACTGTTTGCTGTGGACGTACGTATTCTTCGGTGATGAACAACCATGCAAGTGTGTAATCAAGTGAATCTTTATCATCTTTAGGGAACTTTAATTCGACGTAAGCATGAATAATTGGCATTGAATAATCATGGTTGTGCAATTTTGGAGGAACACGTAAGTTTGCAATTTTAGCAAGTCTTACAGTACGCTGTGCTGTTTCTAATATTTTAGAATCATTCGAAACCGCATCGATGAACATTTTAAACAACGGTTCATTTTTGTAAGCAGTTTCAACGTCACGTGTATTTTTTGACGGTGTAAATAACACATCTAAACTTTCTCGCATAAAAGGTCGCGTATATTTTTCCATTTTATTTTTTAATTATACGTGTACAATTTTTTTTACATTTCAATAAATACCTGTCACACGACAACGTGAAGCACTTCGTGGATCTTGTTTCGCATGATACGGTAAAGAATCACGACAACTTGGGAAATAATCCTTCTTTGCAACAAAACCACTTCCTGGTTCCACGAGTTTCAATAAATCAGGATTTTGTTCAATTGTGTTATCAATCGGTGGTTCGGGTTCTGCAGGATCACGCACGTTTCCTACAAGAGTGTGTGCGAATGCTACAAAATTTGGTGTCAATTTTGATAAATTTCCTTGACCAATTGAAACTTCACCTAACGTGGGACGTCCGTATCCATACACTTTACGTTGGAGGGAATAATCTTCAATGTAATCGATGTCGACATTTTTCAAACGATCGAATACATTCTTCTGAATCGGAATGTCACTCGGTAATTTTATGGATTTTCGTGTCACTTTAGGTTCACTAACAGGTTCTGACGTTGATTCTTCGGGTTCTGGTACAACACTTACAGGAGCAGACGTTGCTTCTTCAGGTTCGGCTGTGGTTACATTGGGTTCTTCAGGTTCAGGTGCGGGTTCTGAAGGAGTTTCTTCTTCAGTGAATTTTGACATGAATGTATTCATTTTTTTATCTTTAGTGTTATCATTTTTTTTCTTTTTATTTTCATTTTCCTTTTTATTTTTTTTTGATTTTGATGTATTCATAAATGTCGTACGATCACATTTGTTCACAAGAATACTTGCAATTAATCCAAGGAAAAATAACGATGCATCTTGATATTTAAAACTTGCAACAAAAGAAATTAATAAAATTAATATTGACAAAAGACTTATCACAATTCTTGATTCAAGTAACATTTTTTTATCATACGGAAGTACATTTTTTTTCATAAAATTACATATTTTTTTTCAAAAAATGATTATGCTTTTTTGCGTTTAAAATTGATCTAACAATATCAAAATATACTATTAAAAAAAAGTAATTCCTTTTACAAAAAAATTAAAAATGTCCACTGAACATTCTACCGAGACCACTACTACCACCACTACCACCGCTTCTTCCAGTAAGAAGGTGTACGTGTCACGTTTCTCTACTGAGTACGCCGCCATCGTTGACTCTCTTCGTACCATGGAGGAGCAGTTCAATACCGCCAAGAAGGCCATTCTTACTAGAATGCGTGACCTTCAGACTAAGGTGACTAAGCTTGAGAAGGAGTCTGATAAGATTCATGCTCGTCAGGCTAAGCGTCAGCGTACTTCTGATCCCGCTCAGTCTTTCGTGGGTGTGAACCTTCCTAAGCGTGTCAACGGTGATCTTCTGACTTTCCTTCAGCAGAATAAGGAGAAGCTCGACGAGAAGCTTCGTGAGAAGATTCAGACTTTCATGAGCCTGAATGAGGTCAATCAGTGCATCCTTCAGCTTTCCAAGCAGAATGGTGTCATTGTTGACAATAAGTACAGCTTCCGTAATCCTAACGCCAATGCTTCTTTCGTCGCCAGTGTGCACCGTCTCCTTGTTGAGATCTGCCCTGCTGGATTTTATGCTACTAACATTAACTTCGAGTCCCAGATTGAGACTCGTAAGATGAGCAGCTACTTCAACCATCTTCTGAGCCGTGATGCTGAGTCAGAGGCTTACGTTGCAACTTGCGTGGAGGCTAAGAAGCGTGCAGTTGATGCTGCCGATGCTGCTACTACATCTGAGCCTACTGAGGTTGCACCTGCTGCTACTGCCGCGACTGCTGCCGCTGTAGCCGAGCCTGAGCCCGCTTCCAAGAAGCGCCGTATTGTCCGCAAGGGTGCTGACAAGACCACCGCTGTCGCTTCTGAGTAAATAATGTAATTATTTAATATTACTTGTGTATCCAAACTGTTTTTTCGTTGTAAAATTTTCCTTGAAAATTTAAAATAATAATCAAACGTTTTTTCCATTTTTCTTTTGACCATTCAATATTTTCACAAAATAAAAAAATAAAACAAATGTTACACGAAGAATTTTTCGAAGACGAAGAAATACCACTCTATCAACGTCAAAGTTTTTTAGATTCTGACTTTGATTTTATTACACTCGATGAATCCATTTGGGATTTAATGGTACACGTAAATCGTAATTCTGTACACAATGATTTACGTGAATCACATATTTGGAATACATTATCATTCGCACTTGATAATGACGTCGACGTTATGATTCCTATGGGTGCCATGGGTTTCACATATGATCGTGAATTCTTAATCGAACATGGATTTATTATTCCACAAGAAAATCATGACGTCACGGATGACAATATTGTTGGCTCTACCCTCGTCGATTGTTTAATGAAAATGTACAGACTGTGTGTACTTTATCATGAAAACGAACGTGCGGAAATTATTAGTGAATTCATTAATCAAATGATGATTTGCGTGCGTAACAATTTACCACTTGACTCTGCTTGTTAATTTTATTTGTTGTTATTTTTGTATTTTGAAGCGAAAAAAGTGTTTTGTGTATAATTAAAAAAAAGAATGTTGACGAGAGAAGACAAACAATTATTGAAAATTGCATTTCTGTGGGCATATTATTATAAACAAAAATATGAAGTGCCAAAACAACAAGTACAACAAGAACAACAAGTACAACAAGAACGTACAAATACTTTCGGTAATCCACCCACTCCTGTAGTTCAAGCACAAGAAGTTACAAATGTTGTTGTTGCAGAAGCAAAAGCAGTTCAATTTTTTGATATTACACCAAGCCAAACATTATGTCGACAAGCAATTGCTTTTGTAAATCAAGTTGACAATAGTTTACGAAAATATGCTTATTCTCCAGATCGTGTATTAAGTGTCACCAAACAAGCAAGTAGATTACAAACGGAAGTTACAAATTACTTTCTTACACCCACTGTTGATCAATGGTTTCGAGTAAGTGCTATTATATTTTCATTTGGTGCAATTCTTACTGAAAAGGTTGCATTATTTGCAATTCAACAGACAGAAAAGAGTATACGTGGTAATATTTCACAAATTCCTACGATTGTGAAAGATTCAATTCCTGGTATTACGTTAAATACGGCGACTTTTTTGACACAGAGACTTTTACCCAGGAGTACTGATATTAGTGTAAATGAAGCAAGTGTACATACGTTGTATCTGATGATTTTGGCAAAACAAATTAAAGAACAATATGGGCTTGATATTTTACTTGAAAACCCTGAAGAAATACAAGATTTGCTTTTAGATCAAACCAGCGAAGTTGTAAGTGCAGCATTCGAAGCCGCAAATGAAAATATACAAAAACAAACAGTACGTGGTGTTATCGAACGTGTAATAGATGCTTCGAAAATGATTCTACAATTTCAACCAACACGTGAAAAATTATACGAATCGATTGAAAATATTATTCCACAGACAGAAACCATTGTTGATTTTGCAATCCCACGTCCTGAACATTTGCCAAGTATTGGATCGTGTGGTTTAAATTTTTGGTCATGTGAAAATATTCAAGAGGTCCCAGATGAATTCAAAACATTGGTTGAAAATTTACAACACACAGAATCTACAGCAGCACTTTGGAATAATGCTGCTGACAAAGCAAATTTATTCTGGAATGATTTACACGTCGCAGTTTCTGGTTCTATGGCAGGTATGCGTTCAAATATTGTTGAAAATATGAGAAATATCGTACGTACAGCTGATATGGGTACAAATCAAGTATACGACACAATGTTAATGCATTATCGTATGCATTTGATTTGGCTGATTATCGGAATTATTATTTTTGCATATTTCGCAGGTTCCATGTTTATTCGTATGTATTCACGGAAGAAACTTACAGAAGCACAAGTTGTCGGTTTTGGTAAAATGTGTATGCCGAAAAATGAATTTCTCAAAGAACACAAACGTCTCGTACGTGTTCTTAAAAAAGGAACGAAGAAACAACGGCTCGCTGAAGCACGTGAACAATTAAAAGAACTCAGAAAAAAAAAGGGAAATCATAATTAAAGAAAAAATGAAAATCACACCATCAATGATTGCACTCGTCGTGACAGGAATCTTATGGTTCCTTGTAACAATACTTTTTTTAGTAAATATTCGTTCGATGAATATGTACCAAAAAATTAAAATTATCTTATTTATTGGTATACTTATAGGAATTCATGGATTACAACATTTAGGTGCAGAAATACATTATAATTTTAATCCGTTAGAAAGAAAAGAATAAATATTTTACTTTCCTTTAAAATAAAATAAAAATGCCGCCGAAAACGAAAAAAAAAACAGGTAGGCAATCACGTGCAACTACTCCAGTACAACAACCTGTATATGATTCTTCGAAAGGATTATTTATTGAAGTAAAACCAGATGGTCAAACACTTACGGATAATAATGACATACAAAAACGTTTTCGTATCATTCATGATTTACTTTTAGAATATTTCCCAAGTCAACAAATGAAACACGTATATTTCAATACGTGTAATGATGATTTAACGTCATGCAATCTTAAAAAAGGTACAGGATGTATCGATTTTGAACATGACCTTTTTGAACAATCACAAGATGCAAACGCTTTACTTGCTGCTGTTTTAAAAGTTATTTATATTCAATCCGATTTATTACTACAAAGTAAACAGAGTTACATTTCAAAAAAAACAACAGATGTTACGTCAGACGGAAATATGTACAACTCGAATGTAAACAAAGGAGTGTGTAATTCACAAGTTAGTAATTCATACTTCTATGATGAATTGATTACTATGTTCAAATCTGGTGGATGTTTTCTTATGATTTGTGATTATGATTCAAGAAATATTCTAGATACCATACGTATACGTGCACTCATGTTGTCTATTTATGTAAAACCTGTTGTTATTTCATCAATCGGGGGCGGGGCGGGGAATCGAACGGCAACCATTGAACAACCAAGAAAATTAGATGATTACGTCCAGGAATATTTTCGTCAACTCGCAAGCAAACCTTCAAAACAAGGAGAAATTAAATATTCAAAAAATTATTTTAAAGAACATCTACTTTCGTGTAACGTCAAAGTTCCTGATTATGATCAATTCAAAATAAGAAACAGTTACGTAATACATCCACATAACGGACGTTTACATTTGCAAGCTATATGTATTAAAAAAGTGGATGAACCGAACCCTATTGTTACAGTCAATTCAGATAAATGTTTACGTTTTCTTGATAATTATGCATGCCTTTGTGGTATTCGTGAAATTCGGTTAGAATCGTTAATACGTACGAAAAATTATTTTAAACCAGATACTATCTTACGTTCAGAAATTCACGACGAACGTACTTTAGAAATTGGTGATTGGGTAGAAATTAATTCATGTAAAGGCGTTGTTGAATGTATTCATGGTGAAGACGTATATGTACGTCAATGGACAATATATAAATTTTTTAGTAATAATCTTACAAAATTCAAAATTTCTGAAGTAAATGTAAATGCAAATGCAAATGCAAATGTTCGAGGTAAACCAAAAACAGTACGTAAACTTAATGGATTTTTTAATTCTAATGATTCAAAACCTAAATTTTTACATGAATTGTATTATAGAAATGGTTACGATTTTGAAGAATCCAATCAATTGTATACCCCATTGAGCCTACGAAAATATGTTTATTATCCTAAAAAAACATGGCTTTATCATAAAGATAGTGCAATATTTGGAAGGAAAATTGATCCTGATGATAAATATCAACGTGAACAGGTATTGTCAGAAGCTGTTTATATGCCAACGAATTATATCGATAGAATCGACGAAAATTACATAAAAACAAATTCTGATTGCAATACACCTGAAAACGTACAATCATACGTTACCATGCATGAATTGACGATGAAAGATATTGGAGAAGCCCGTACATGTATTCCTATGGTACGACGTGTTACTGGTAAATTTTTTAATTCACGTCCGAGATCAAATTTATTACGCTCTATTCGTTCGAGTAGTACGGATACGAATAATTTTTATTTCACAAATATATACGAAAAGAATGATATTGTTGCAGATCTCATAGGAACTATAGAAGATAAAACAAATTACAAAATTATTCGTCATATTACTACTACGAATATGAATACGGTCGAATCTTCAGCACCCGCACCAACAACAAATGAACAGACACGTTTAGAAAATGTTATAGAATTAACAAATGAACGTACAAATTCTGGAAAATTAGAAACAATTGGCCCCGTTCTTGATAATATTCGAAATAATTTTATAAGAGAATTACAACAAATTTTAGATTCACCAAGTAATAGTCCAAAATTACAAATTATTACAAAAGTAAACGAATGTATTGCTCTTGTAAATGAACAAATCTCAACATTAAATTATCAACAATTTACAGGATTACAATTTTTCGAAGAAATTATCTCGAATGCAAAATTATTGATTGAAGATCCAAGTGTCACCATCGAATCGTTCCGACACTTTCTGAATTATACGGAAGATGAAGATTGGAGAGAACCTAATGAAGCTGAAGCTAACGCTGAAGCCGAAACTGAACATGAATGCGAATGTGAAAATGAGGAACGACAAAAGAAAAAACGACGTATCGAATTCGGAAAATTAATTCAATATTTTAAATTAAAAAGTCAATCAAAACGTCGTGTCATGTGATTTTTGAATTTTGACAATATATTTTTTTAAAACTTCTTCTGTAATAAAATTTGATTTTTCAGATGTACTTACTAAATGAATCAAACATGTACTCACTCTTGACATTGTGTCGTCACCCCATAAATTATTACGTTGTGAACACACATAATCAACTATCTCTTGACATTTTAAAAGCTGTTCTTTCGTCGATTTATGGAAATTTTCATGATATACACGACATAGTTCGTATTCAAGTTCTCGTAAAATATCTGTACAACCTAATGCATCTTTTGTACATTCTTTATCAGAATAAAAGAATGACTTCAGTGCAATTTTTGAAGTTTTTTGAAAATCTTTTTTTATAATTGAACGTAAAAATAGAAGTAAATTAATGCTTCGTAAATAACCAATATGTTTTTGCATCATACCAAAATCAATTACATAAAGACGTTCTTTGTCGTCAATTAATATATTCCCACCATGTAAATCGATATGCATATATTTAAATAATATCATATTTGATATATGTAACGAAAGTAATGAATTGCTTACTTTTTCTGAAAGTGTAATTTCGGACGCAACACATTTTGCATCAAGGTATTCCATCACGATACAATTTTCATTATAAAAATAAATTTCAGGGACGTACACATTTTCAACACGGTAACGTTGGAGCTCGGAAGAATATATTTTATTTTGACGTACTTCTTCGAGAAAATCGTATTGTGTTTCAATACTTGACATGAATGTTTCACAACGTTTTCGCAAATGATATCTATACATCGTAAAAAAATCAATAATCCTTAAAATAGGAATAATGTAATAAATATTCGTTTCAATACGTTTGCGTATATTTGGTATTTGCACTTTGATACAATATTTCCCAAGGCGATACACACGTCCAATTGATCCACATGCAATTGGTTGTAACGAAAAACGATCAAAAGAAATATTTTCGGATTCGAACGTTTTTTGTATTACATCTTCCATGATTTCATCTTCAATCGTGGAAAATGCATTCGAGCCAACATTGTATAAACATACTGAATCTTGTTGGCTAAATAATATTTGTAATATTTTTGTTATCACAGGATTTCGTAAGAGAAACCAATGCAATAATTTCATTTTTTTATAATTCATTGTAAAGATTTGTTTCGAAATGAAACACACTCGTTATCTCAAAAACCAAAGGTTGACTTCAACGATTTCGCGTTAATCACAGGAAGAACGTTACCAAAGGTTGACTTTAATGATTTCGCATCAATAACAGGAAGAACGTTACCAAAGGTTGATTTAAAAAGTGGAAGAACGTTACCAAAAGGTGATTTGTCAAAAACTTCAATTGTATCAATACGTACGGCTTTCAAAGGTTTAATGTCAGCACCCTTTAGTTGTTTACTTACACCACCATTTGCATAATTAATTTTAATTGCGTAATTATCATTATTGACAATAATTTTACTAATTTTGGTCATGGCAGTTTTATTACATCCACGGAAATCATAAACACCTGCTTTCAAAGGAATCGCAAAGTATTTCGATGAATCGTAAAATAATTGTACACTTTGTTTTGGTTTAATAGTCGAATCAGTAGGACATTTACCGTCACCATCACTTGCTGTAAATGTTGAAATAATTGACATCTTAACGCTTCTAATTCTATCCATAAAGTCTTTAGGAAAACCTTTATTTTGAGCAAGACTAGGGTAGTCAAAAGGACCTAGTACTTCAATGGAATCTCCTTGGTAATTTTCTTGATCGTATAAAGTTACGCGCATTTTGCCTGTAATTTTCATCGACGATACTCCGAAAAATGTACCTGGTAACTTTGTATAATCTCCATATGTTAATGGTTTACTTGTACTTTTGTAACCCGCATCTTTGTACATTACAATACCATATTTACTTGTATCTATAGTTGTGCTATTTGAAGAAGATTGTCCAGATGCAGAAGTACCAGACGAACCTGAATTGGAAGAACTAGAATCGCTTGGTGAGTCACCCGAACCTGAAGAGCCTGAATTGGAAGAACTAGAATCGCTTGAAGAACCCGAACTACTGTCCTTTTTATAAAATCCAAAGTAATAGATAGCGGCTACAACCACGAGTGCAATGATCCAATACATGATTGATGAATAGTTTTTATTTGATAGAAAAAGAAAAAAAAATTAAATAAATTTCCATGAGACAATAAATTTATTGATGTCTTTTTCAGAATCTTCAATTTCATAGCCAATACGTTCAAGTTTATGAATAATTCGTTGTTTCATTTTTGTTTGTTGAATTGGAATACGATTTACAAAATTTGGAATGTATACACGATAACTTGTGACACCAAATTGTTGTAAATAACTTATCTGTTCTGCAATTTGTTTTAATAATATTTCGTATGCGGAATCTTGCATTGCATGTACTTGACGTGCACGTTCAATCGTTTGTCTCAAAAGTTTTTCAGAGTTCATTTCTTATTTTTTACAAGCCAATACACACAAAAAATATAAAAGATATTACACAAAAAATTCATTTGTCTCAAAAGTTTTTCAGACTTTCATTAATTTTTTACAAGCCAATGTTTAGTCATTTTCAACAGATCCTTCCGTAGTTTGAACATCCTGTGCAAAGTAATAAGCTCCATTACGATTCATTTTGATATCATTCAGGAACTCACGTGAAATTATTGCTCGTGCTTTCGGAGTCGCAAGTTTTGTTTGAAACATAGGTGCATGATACCAATTGTCAACATTTAAATTTAAAGAACGAAGGATTGTATCACGTCTTTCATAAAACGCTTGAACGGATTCTTTCTCGAAATCAAACGTTTCCTTCAAAATAAGTGCAGCAGCCTTTGGACTCGAAAAATAATAATGAGTGGGTGTTATAGTTCTTGGCATAGCTGAACCAACGCGTGCATCCACAATCATTTTATTACGAAGACGTGCGTGGTCACGTGTGTCAATTACTTTCCATAGTAATAATTCGTAGATACTGGATCTACGTACATTTACGAAAATGCCAAGATCGTAAATAAAGATTTCGTCTGTCATTATTTTTTTTTATTTTATTGGTAAAAAATCTTCTCAAATCAAAAAAAAAATATTTTCTTTTTTATCTTATATTTGACACGTCAGGCACGGCACGAAATAATGTATCACGAAACAAATTTGTATTCAAAATACGTTCAAGAGCAAGCACATCACCTAATGCATCATGTTGATCAGGTGGTGGAATATGAAAAAGATATTCAAAAATAGCAGCTTGACGGTAACTTTCAGGACAACCGTCAGATAATGTTAGTTTATATGGACAATTTTTTACAGTAATTGGATATAAAAATTTACACAATTTCATAGTATCAATTCTATACAGATTCAAAAATTGCGGTTTGAAAATACCACATCGGATACATTCGTGTATTAAAAATGGCTCGTCAAAAAAATCAATATTATGTCCAATAAGTACAATATTCGGATTATTGAATGACAACATCCAATCCCAAAATTTTGTCATAACTTGTTCGAACGTGTCTGAACGTAATAATAAGTCTTCTTTAATATTATTAATATGTTCTGCATGATTTTTTTGATTGGGATTTACGAATGCACGAAATACGGACGTTGTTGAAATAAACTCATCGTTCGGATTATAAACTTCAATAGAATTATACCCCGTATTAAAAACCTTTGCTGCTATACTTACAATCCTGTTTTTCTCTACACTCAAACCTGTCGTTTCTAAATCAAGAATTACGTATGTAAACATTTTTTCAAAGTACTTTCTTTCTTATATAAAATCAACACTAATTGAAATATTTTCGAGTTCGTAAAAAATTTTCTATATTTTTTTTTAAAAAAATTATCTGTGATTAATGTAAAGAAGAATTTATAAAATGTCTGATACTACAACTACTACAGTTGAAACCCCAGCTCCCGCGCCCGCCGTTACAACAACGGTTGCCGTACCTCCTCCTATTGATGAACTTGCCCCTATTCCCCGTAAGCCTGTCATGAGCGCTGATGCTCTACGTGCTGTGCAAGATCAAACACGTCAAGTAAAGACTCAACGTCGTAATGCTGAAATTACTACTACTCTTACCACTCATGAAGATTGGTGGAATAATGTTCTGAAACACGCTGGTGATCTTCATCTTGATAATATTGCCGAACTTGTCGCTCAAGCGTCCAAGGTCGCCGCTCAAGAGGATCAAGCCTTTGTTGATTTCGAACTCAGCTTCACACGTAATCTTGATTTCGATCATTATGTTGCTAAATTCCCTCGTAGTCGTGCTGCGATTGTTTACCAATCATGCATTCGTGAACGTGGTAACAGTGTGCATCTTGATTCTGCTTTCGATACCCTTAAAATTGAATTCGCTCGTCGTGTTTTCGCCAAATGTGGTGTTCGTGACGTGTGTGCTCTTATCCGCCATGAGATGCCTGGTGTGAAGTGCGAACTTAAGAGTCGTATGGATCCTAATGAACCTGTTGTGATTCACGTCACTTGGAAGAAGAAGAAGGCTACTATTGGTAGTACACTAAAGAAGTGGGTATGGACACCTCTGTGCCGTGCTTACGATAGTCTTCCTATTCCTCAAATTATTTTTTAATTACAAAAATATAATGAAATATACAAAAAGAATAAAAAATGTCCAACGAATGTTTAATTTGTTACTCTGAATTCGAAACAACAAAATTTACACATTGCCCCGGATGTAATTTTCAATGTTGTAAAAACTGTTTAAAAACGTGTATCCAAACTTCCAAAAAAGCAAATTGTCCGAATCACGGATGTGGATTAAAATTTACACGAAAATTCATTTTCGACAATCTCGGGAAAACTTTTTACACAAACGTGGTACGAAAGTTTGAAGAAGATGTCATCTTCCATGAACAAAAATTATTATTACCACAAACACAACCACTTGTACAATGGGAACGTGAATACCGTAAACAAAAAGATTTGGTACGATTTGGAAAAAGAATTAACATCGGGGCACGTCCGAAAATTGAAAATGAAACTCTTACATTTTTTCCATGTCCCGTGAAAGAATGTAGAGGATTTATCGAACCTCAAGATGGATTTCAAACAAATTGTAGAATTTGTTCGAATTCTGTATGTTTAAAATGTAGAGAAGTAATATCAGAAAATCACGAATGTAATCCTGAAACACTTGCAAATATTGTACTTATTCTTCAAACGACAAAACCGTGTCCAACGTGTGGTGCGGGAATTCATAAAACAGAAGGATGTAATCATATGTTTTGTACACATTGTCGTACACATTTTCATTGGGTAAGTGGTAAAGTATTACGCGTGTCAACAAATGGGCATTATAATCACCTCCCAGAGTATGCACAAAATCTTACTCGTAGAGACGCAGGTGTTCATGATTCCAACGAAGAACAACAACAAAATAATACCCGCCGACAACAAGAACGTTGTTTGGTTCCGGATGATTCTGTCGATCGTGCGAATGTAGAAGAATTAATGGGGAACATATTATTTCGTACGATGTATCACGATCTTGACGTTGTACGTACGGCATTACGCGGGAAGTATCATATTTTAAATGCTTATCAAATGTATGAAGAATCATTACTCGATTTACGTATTGAATTTTTATTAGAAGACATCACTGAAGCACGTTGGAAATCAAGGATGTATTCGATTACGAAACAATACGAACGTGATCAACATATTACAAATATTTTGAGTGTCTACGCACAAACGATTGTACAATTTCAAACAATTTTTATGAATTGTATTTTCGAAGGAATCCCGTTTGACAACGTCAATGTTTCGAATTGGATCGATTGTGTAAATCAAAGTTTACAATCTTTACATGAAGAATTTGGTGGAAATCTTGTCAAAATTCGTAATCTCAATGATACGAACGACGTCCCTCCTTTATTAATGTAAAAAAAAATATGTTCGGATTATTAAAAAAAAGCATTTCAAAATATGTCTTGGTCAAATACTTCATATTGGAAAAATTCCACTCCGGCGTTAAACAACACAGCCAAAAATTATTATCAAAAACTCACTGTAAATCGTTTCGAAGCTACCGAAATTTTACAAAGGCATAGTGATAATACTTCTAATCCTTTAGTACCCCCTGGTACCATTACATTATTTGCTACTGTCGATACACCTAAAGGTTATTTACCTTGCGACGGTTCCGAAGTTTCACGTGCGGATTATCCTTCATTGTTTGCTACCATCGGTACACGTTTTGGTGCTGGTGATAATTCTACCACTTTCAATTTACCTTTAATTCCTGGCGTGACTGCAAATACTGAAACCGTTTACAAACAAGGTAATGAAAACGACAAAGATTGCTCATCAACGTCATGCGATGAACTTTTAGGAGATTATGCTCCGAATAATACATTTGTTGCCGACAGTGATTTCTCCTGTATGAAATGGAGCGATTGGGGTGATGACATTTTTGACGGATTCGGAAATTTTTATGTATTCAATCCGGCAACAAATGAATACAACTTCTTCATTTTAGATATTAATCAAATGAATGGAAACGATCGTGACATTTATTCTGAACAATTTAGTGCATTCGGTGAAACTTTTGAAGTCACCTATGGTTATCTTACACGTGGTGTATTCCGCATGCAAATTCGTTGTATTTATAATTATTCATTCCCTTTTATTTTTGGATGTTATGGTGACATGGGTTCCGACGAATCGACAATCAATACGAATCAACAATCAACCATTGATTCGAATTATACATTGTATTACAATCGTAACGTTGAATCTGGTGATTCTACTGAACGTTTTTTTACATACATCATTCCCATGAACATGAGTGAGTACGTCAATGAAAAACCTTATTATGATTATATTTATAGTGACGATCGCTTATCCATTTATACAAAACCAATGACATGGGGTGTGAATGTGTATTTCAGTAAAACGAACGATGTACGTCAAGTTGTGAAAGCGGATTTACGTTTTGGTGAGGGTGACATTACAGGTGGTGGAATTACTTACGACGGCGACAATGTTCCTATCATTTCGGAAGATGGTGGTGTTGTGTCACCATATGTTATTAAATTTTAATTTAATTTGTTTCAACTTTTATAAAAAATGAAAAAAATATTATTTTGGATCCTTGTTTGTCTTTTTGTGTATCTCGTATTCTTCTGTTTTTTAAAGAAATCGTATGAAAAACAAGAAATACAACCAAAATTTAATATTTTCGAAGACACGAAAACAATAATGTACAATCCGAAATCCCCCGTCCAAATAAAAAATGTAAATTATTTTGACGAAGGCATGAAAAATTTACGTGAAACATACAATGGAATGCGTGCATTCACGTGTTTTAAAGAATCTATTGAATACGAAAGAAATCCAATGGCAGTACTTATGATTGCAGAATTATATTCACAAGGTATACATGGTTCTGTAAGTCCAAATAAAATCGTTGCCGCACGTATTTATAAAACGATTCAAGAAAATTCAGAAAAATTTCCTGAAAGTATTGTACAAATTGCACAACAAAAATATGATTCTTTACTCATTTACTCAAATACACACGACACTGATTATAACGCAGCAACGGATTTTCTTCCACAAGATTTCCCTTTCGAACTCGCACGTTTATTGACACATTTTGGGAATATTAACACGACACAACGTGAACGAACTTCACCTTTTTTACATCCGATTGTTCCAGATCTCGATTTTCATGCAACACAAGTTGCACCGATGTTACTTCGGCAAGAACAAGAAAATCAACACGTGCCTGAACAAATTGAATACATTGCGTTCGAAGAATTTGTCGTCAATAATGACACACAAAACGTGCACAGTTCAAGCGTTATTAATTGTACTGATTTGATTCTCAAGGATATTGAAGGGACTGTAAGATATCCATTAAGTTTTGAAGAAGCACGTGACACTATGTTGGATTTCGCATTCACGTTGAATAATGTTGATATTTCTAAAATTAATAATGTAATCAATGCTTTGAACAATGACGCACATGCACGTTTTCAACGTTCGGATCGACAAGTTTTTGCACTCGTTGTTTCGAAAATTACACAGGATCCTAAATACTCCAAAGAAATGAAGAATAATTTAATGGAAATTCTTGCCATACAAATCGAATCGGCTATTGAAAGAAATCAAATTGTTTGCAATACCGGACGTATTGTACGCATGTTAAGTGTATTCGACGGTGTTGATAATTCACAACAACGTGTCATTCCAGAATGGGTTCTTGATCAAGAACTTGCAAATCTTGCAATAAAAATACGGGATTCTTCATTAAAAGACGCATCACAGGAACTCTTGAATGAATACAATGATCCCGCTGTTGAAAATTCAAAACTGCGGGAACAAATGTTGAAATCGTTCGAAACACAAACCATGAAAGATTATTCAAAAATATTTTCAGAAGATTTACTCAAAAAGAAATTAGAAGTGTACTCGCTCGGTTTCTAAAAAAATTAAGCAGAACTTGTAAAAGCTGTTGTATACGGAAGATTCGTGAGTGTATTCTTCATTTTTACATTTCCTGATGCGGCCGCAGAATCATTAAACACGCTACCTCCATACAAATGTACACCGCCTGATACTCCGGTTACACAATATCCCGTACCGGTTGCAACAGAATAATAATTATAAATATTTGAAAAAACTGCACCAGATGCACTAATGTTCACACCTGAACCGTTCGTTGTCGAATTTGTAATCGATCCTTGTCCACAAACAAACGCTCCACCTGAAATTTTAACGACAGGATTTGTCGCAGAATTACATTCGAATGTACAAACTCCTGCCACGAAATTACCACCAGTTACTTCAAGATTTGTTACACCACTTCCACTAATTCCGCAATACGAGAATTGTGCATACCATAACGATGATGTAATCACAGTACCAGACGTTGTACCGCCAATTATACATGCGGATACATTACAACTCGAACCAGTTCCACTGTTTGTTAACGACATACACGCAACTGCTGCATTGTTTATATAACAATTATTAATACGCAAACGTGCAACAGCTGTACCGTTAAATGTCAAGGACGTTGTACTTACGCCTCCATCAATAAATAAATTTTCAATACTCACTTCATTGTATGTCACTGTACTCGTTGTTGGTGCGTATGTAATCGCACCAATGCGTACAATAATATTACGTTCGCTACCAAGACCAACAAGATTCAAACGTTTACCTGCTGGGATTGTAATATTACCCCAGTTTCCTAATGAACTCTTTGGTCCAAATATAATTGTATCTCCACTATTTGCGGCGTCGATTGCGGCTTGTCCTGTTGCGTAGTCACCGTTTTCAATACAGAAGATTGTTGTCGATCCTCGTGTCAATTTTTGAGATAGTTGATGACTCATGATTATTTTTATTTATATTTGATTTCATAAAAAATTTAAAAACAAAAGAAGAATATTTACAAAAAACATACAAAAATTAACGAACACGTGCAAGAGTTTGCTCGATCTGTTGTTGAAGGGCATGATCCTTCAGTTTCATAAACGCCCATCCGTTACAACGTTTTGATTCCGCACCAACAACACGCATCGGACCAAGACGACTCGGAATACAAAGATCCATAAGGAATGTATCACGGCGTACATTACCAAACATTTGTGCAATCTGTTTCTTCTGGAGACGGAATAATTCTTCAATACACGCACGTGATACAGTGTCCGTTTCAGTATCCGTCTTTTCGAACGTGTCGTCAATCCATGTACAATAAAGATCTTGTTCATTAATGTACTTCAATGTATGACGTTCCACACGTTCGCATACGGTTAAACCATGACGACGCCATTCAACATGTTCGCGTAATAAAATTTGTAAAAATGCGAGATGAAGTCCACGGTCATTTTTAATACGCTCCTTGATTGTCACATCTTTCTTGAATATGTTTTCCATTCCTGCATATTGAGGATCGTCAGGATTGTCCACGAATTTCGATTCATGAGGAATATCACGAATACGACGACGTGCACCACCGTCATCACCTGACATTGGGGGGAGTTTATTTGCACTCACAATAATCTTCCATGTTGGTTCGAATGGACGTCCTTGTTTCTCATGAAGATCACGTGCGGATTGTGCATCACCACCTGTCAAACCTTTAATAATTGACATATTGAGTGTCATTTTACCTCCACCATTATCATTGACTTCTTGGAATGACACCAAACGTTTCATACGGATCGACATAAGTGCAGAGTTTGCTTGATTTGCAGATTCACGTGCACCTGTGAGTAAACTCGGGTGACCGACAATTGCATACTCTCCTAAAATTTTCGACAAGAACGTGTCGAGTGTCGATTTACCGTTCGCACCCGTTTGGACCGAGTTCATACCAGTCAAAAAATGAATATGCTCTTCGAGAACACGTCCGGTTAACATGGATGCACAAAAACGAAAAACGTATCGAAAGACGTCATCATTAGGATAAATTTGACGGAATAAATTGGTTACGAATTCATGATCACTCTGTGAGACATACTGTGAGAAATCATATGTTGTCGAAAGTGTAATCTTGTCTTCAGGAGTACATTTACGATAACCAAAAGATTCGCGAATTTCGAACGTCTCTGGATCTTCAATTTGTGTCAAATCGATGACACCATTATTGAATGCAAGAAGATCATGGAAATTATCAAGTTCGTCATAAAACGTGTCGTTGAAATAAATTGCACGTAATGCATTATTATTACCAATTTGACCATCTTGTGTAATTTTCTTGATCTGACGTAATTTCTTGTTAAAATCTTTCAAACTCTTGATTGCATCCTTCTGTTCTTTGCTTAAAACAACAAATTCCGGATTCGATTCTTCTTCAGCCATGCGTTGACGCTTGTTGGATTCTTCATCTTCTTCATCATCAATTTGACCTAATCCTAATAAACGATCCTTATTTTCTTTAATTTTCTTATTAATCTCAACATGCCATGACAAAATACTTCGACTTATCCACATCCCTTCAGTATCCATCTTCCAACGTACACCATTGAAATACCACCATGAACCATGTGAATATACATGCTGAGGATTACGAAGATGAAATGCTTGACCAATTTCATTATGAAGAAGACCGACGTATTCAATCGCTGACATCTTGTACTGAATTACTTTTTCAGCACTTCCGTGTTTCTCGACATGTGAGAAAAACATATGGATGTCATTCGTGTTATCAAAACCTTCCCAACGTGAACGTAATTTGTCACGACGTGATGATTCACGTCCTTGAGTTTCCATTAACCATTCGAAGTAACGTTCGGTCCATTCTTCCCACATTTCAACAGTACCACCCGCACGTTTTAACTTGATGCCCGTTTGAATCCAAAAATTGTAATCTTCCGCAAGTTCAAATGGAATACTCATTAACAGATCCTTCACCATGTCATCGTGCGTATCCGCAATTTTTGGCGAATCGTCAACAATTTCAGACGCTTTACGTTTCGAAGTTGAACGGTTCGGTGCCTTTTTTGCACATTGAACAATACGTGGGGAACAAACTATGTGTCGACCTTCGTGCTCGTACGAAAAATCATCCATAGGACAATATGTAATCAAACATTCATCGAACGATGTGTTTGGATTTTGAATTCTTACTGGACGAATATCTTGACTATATTTACAACATAATGGTAAACGAAAGAGACGCATGTTACCGTACACACCTTTATCAACACCTTCAAATTTTCCTTCTTTGAATTCATTGGAATTCGTGAAAAAACGGTCAAAGAAGTGTTTTAAATGTTCACAATCTTCCCAATAAATACCTTTCTTAAGAATGATATGATACGAAATTTTAAAACTAGAACCGCCATCAACGATTCCGTGTGCATTTAATTTTTCGAACCAATCTTCTTGAATTTGAATTTCATACTGTTCGTAAATATTACGAATCGCATGAATTTGTATTTTACGAATACGTTTCTTGATAAATTCTAAATAATCCGTTAATTCCACAAACACGCCACCACCTTGATGTTTTTGATCTTCTGGAATATCTTCGAGTTGAATTTCATAAATCTCACACGCGTCTTTCGGTGGAACTGCAATTAGAGTTGAACCATCTTGATATTTTACTGGAAATAGAAGTTCGAAATCTAAAAATAATTTCACAGGTTGTGACGGTACGAACGATTCGTACAAGTACAATCCGTTTGCTAAATTAATATTCTCGTCATGTTTGTGCATATGACGATCTAATACTACTTTATTGATTGTACGTAAATCGCCAGCTCTTGTGTAAATAGATGAACCATTCACGTCTTTTAAACATATATCGTATCCTTCAAATGGTTCATTCTTCCAATTGTATAATAATTTAATATTATGAAATAAATTTCTCCAATCTTTCATAATATTATAGACACGTTTTCCATCTCCGCTGTACTCACGTGATAAAAAAATTAAATTCTTGTGTTCATCTTTCGTCGACGAATAATTTTCAAGAAACCTTTGATGATCGTTCGGTTTCGTTGTTTTACTATTCGCTTTCTGAGAATACGTCCATTGACCAAATTCAAATTTCGCAAAATCACGATCATCATTAATATCAAATGGTACTGGGGGTGCTAATGATGAAACGATGTCACTTGCAATATTTGTAGCTTTACGTCTCTTCGGTTTGTCTGAATTTGACACGTTAGTGTCATTTTGACTCAATGGAGTCGGATCAATAAAATCGGTCGCGACGGACATTTTTTTAATTTTTTACAAGTAATGATTAATTTTTAATTTCAACAAAATAAAAACAAAATTTCAATAACATTTATTTAATCGAGTTCCTCGAGCTCTGAATTTACAGTTTTTTCTTGTTCCACTTCAGCTTCAGCTTCAACTTCCGCTTCAGCTTCAGAATCAGATTCTTGTTGAACAACTGTTTGGCTTTGTGTAAAATTACGCTCCGAAATTGTAATATTTGAAGTACGAAGTGTTGACAATTGTGACTCGTGATAAATTGATGTTGACATGTTTTTCAATGATGCACCTGTGTATAAGAAATTTGCCGTACTAGGTTCGTACGTATACAATTCGGGATTAAAAAATGTTTTAATTACAAGATCACCCGCACGATGTCCTTCGAATGCAGGAAAACCCATTCCCGGAATTTTAAACATTGTACGATCACGGAAGCCTAAAGGAGCATTCCATAATACATTCGAATCGATAGAAATATTTAATAATACACCTAAAGGATGAGGAATTGTACGTGTGAAATTGAAAGAATCTTCTACAAAATTTTCAATAGGAAGACGTAATACAAGATCCTGTGATTCACGTTTGAAAAATAATGGCCATGTAGAAGTCTCACGTAATTTACATTCGATAATCAAATTACCCGTTGTGCGTGTTTTTAAATCAAAATGTCCTTGACCTTCCACGACAATACGGTGGTTTTCAGGAATACCTGCAGGTAAAGGAACGACAACCTTCTTTTTCTTTTTACGAACTTGAAGTGTTGATTCGTCGAAAAATTTGGCAACATATTTCACAGAATGTTCACTCGGACGGAAATATTCTTCAAAATCGAGTTCGATCGTTTCATAAATGTCATTCGAATTTCCACCAAAAACACCACCGCCACCGTTCGACATTGACATAATGTTTGAAAAAATATTTCCTAAATCAGGTGCTTCACCAGAACCACTACCGGCACCAAGGCTACCAAATAATTTTTGTGTTGTATTTTGTACAAATTCATCCATTTCAGAATCCATATCAGGTGAAATAGATCCAGGTGGTAATGATTGTTTTGCAAGTGCTTTTGCAGTTTGAATGAGTCCGGGTAACATGTTCTCCATTTTTCAATTTTTTTTACTTTTATTATATTAAAAAAAATAATTATTTAACTACGCACTTCGTAAAAAATATGAAATCAAAATTCAAACCCACGTCGTTTTTTCAAGCATTCGGAAATCAAGAAACACAAAATGAAAACAATCTAAACAATGTCAATACTGAAACACCCACTGTACCCGTCGTACCCGTACCTGTACCCGAACCAGAACCTGTAATTTTACCAGAACCAAAACCTGTAATTTTTGTTCAAGAAGAACGTCCACAAATGCAAATGCAAGGACGTGCTTTACATTATGAACACGTTGTTTTGTATGATCAATTAACAAAATTAATTACACTTTTACAAATTTTAATCGCACTCTTCGTGTTCATAATTTTATTATTGCTTCGAAAATAAATACATTTTATTTTAATTTTATGATTGCTTCGAAAATAAGAAACGCGTTCATCGGTGTAAATCTTGATAAAAACGTGTGTAACGAAACTTCAGATAAATTACATTTTTGTGCGAATGTGTGCGGTTCGTATGCAAACATGTACGGTGCATATTTTTCATGTAATGTTGCAGTATACGATTCTCTTGCTAAATTTCTTGAATCAAATATCATAAAATGAGTTTCGAGAATTTCACATAATTCCGGATGTGAACCATTGTCATACAAACAATACAATGTGCTAAGTACAAAATAAAATAAATCAACACTTGTTGTCAAATATGATTCATGAATTTTCCAAAAATTGAACACGTAATCTTTGGAATATTCATTTGAAAAATTAAATTCTAATTTATTAAAAATTTTCATTTCTTGAAATTCGAAATACGAATACTCGAAATCAATCACAAACATTTTCGAATCGAAATTGATCATAATATTATTTGATGAAAAATCGTAATGAATGAATTTACAATCCTCTTGAAAACGTTGTAAAAATTCACACATTTGTTGACAATACCTTGCAAATAATTTCACATCAATTCCTTCTTGAATTAATTCGGTTAATGTTTCACCTTCGATTTTTTCATATGTGAACAAAACGTCAGTTTCTTTCCTCGAAATTGACAACAAACGTGGAACTTGTGACGTTTGGTTTTGAAAAAAATAATGAACAATTCCATGGAGAATGTTGTCATAGGAATGATTTATGTCGAATAATTTTTTGTATGTAAACAAATGTTCACCAAAAAATACATTCGAAAAATTCTGAATCGAAAAAATTTCTAACGACGCATTGTACTCAAATTCTACCATCGGATCTTGATTTTTTTGAAAGATTGAATACGTGTCTCGTGCAAAACGGATTGAAGAATCGTTCGGCAATCCAAGTATCTCATTTCCAAAATTTTCAAGAATGCTTAACATTTTTTTATTTTTCGAATAAAAAATTTTTTTCAAGACTAAACAATTCACGTTTACTTTTTTTTCCGTCTTGTCATTTTCGCAATCCTTCGACTACGACGTGGACCGAGAGCCTTGTTTGATTTCTTTTTTGTTTTTCGTTTCGGTTGAGGAGGCGCTTGTGCTTGTATTTGCACTTGTGGTTGCGGAGGCGCTTGTGGTTGCACTTGTGGTTGTAGAGGCGCTTGTGGTTGTGGAGGCGCTTGTGGTTGGTAATTTTGTGCAAATGTTTTCAGAATCCATTTTTTTCTTTGTGCGTTATCGAATGTAGAACATCGTGCATGTAAACGTCCATTGGTTGTATTTCGAACTTCAAAACAATTTTGTTCAGGTAAATGTTTTATTTGTATTCTTCCGAAATTTGCATTGAATCCATAAGCACGTCCACGTAATCCACGTATAACAGCTGGATCACTTAAAAGACTATTCTTTTCTTCAACATGTAAATCATAAATACGACGTAAACGTGTCATTTCTCCATTATAAAAATGTAATAAATTATTGAAATGACTTTGTTGATTTTGATTTTGTGAAGTTTGTAAAATTTCTTGTAAATAAATTTGAATACGTTGATCATAATCATGAATATCACGTTCGTATTGTGCAAGTGCACGTTCGTATTCTTCATAAAATGCAAATCCTGTTAATTCACGATTGATACGAAAACGTGGTACCGAAGGTATGGGTGTAAATCCACGTTGTCGTGTACTACGTTCTTCAGTTAATTGTAAATCATCGTCGTCGTCTTCTTCACGTCTACGTTTGCTTCCAAATAAATTTTGGAAAAATTTTTGTAATCCCATTTAATTTTTTTACAAGTACAAATAATAAAAAATTATGAAGTTTATTCAATTATTCAAAGATTTATTCATTGCATACATTTTATTCATTGCAGTCGATTCCATATGGTTAACAATATCCAAAAAATATTGGGCACAAGTAAATGATAATCAACCTATGGAAATCTTCCCTGCCGCTGCACTTGCATACGTTGCATTAAGTATTGCAATCGTACTCGTCGCGTACCCTTTATATCAATTTCATAAAACACAAGGAATGTCAGAATTACATGCGACCCTATTCGCAGGCATGCTTACAGGTTTCTCCATTTATTTCTGTTACGATATGACAAATCGTGTCATTTTTGGTAAAAAATATCCATGGATATTAGCACTTACCGACGCTGCATGGGGTACGTTCGCTACTGCTGCTGTCTTATGGTTATTTATTAAAATTAAACATTAATTTTTTTAAAAAGGTGTAATATTTGCTAAAGTTGTACCACTATTCGTAATTGTTTTACCTGTAACATCTTTACCATTAATAATCAATAATTGTGTATTATTATAATCAGGAATGATTTCGGACGTTGGTGGTACAAAATCGGATGTATAATACGCCACGCCTGTTGAAAAATGAATATTTGAAAGTAATCCTACAAAATTATTTCCAATCACTAAATTGTTCGAACTCGAATGGGTATATAAATTTGTCGAACTGCCAACAAGTTTACCATTAATAAATAATTTACAAGTTGATAACGATCTTGAAATTGCTATATGTACCCAACGTTTTTCAAGAATATTTGAATTTAGTACAGTCAATTCAGTTTGATTACCGATTGTAATCGTAAACGTATTGTTGGAATAATTAAATTTGAAAAATGTTCCAATTGCAAATATATCATAATTTGGATTCACAATGTCTTCTTGATATTGAAACCATTCAAATGTAAAACTTGATGATACATAAAACGACGTCGAACCTGGAATACTTAAGGAATTTCCTGATGTAAATTTTGTTGATTGACGTGTATCCGATTCTGTACGTACCATTTTTACATCCGATGCAAATATACCTTTATGAAGTGTCGGTGAATACACATAACGTCCCCAAAATGTTGTCGTATTTACACCATGTAAACTATAATTTTGCCAATATTGACCTGTCTTTGAAATAAATAATGTACGTTTTGTATTGATTGCCCATACACCTAATGATGCAATCCAATTGATTCCAAAGAAATTATCACCTAATGAACTAATATTCGAAGCTGTCAAATTTGTCCATGTAATTCCATCCGTACTTTCCACAGGCCAGCCTGTCCAGGATATTGTCATCATCTTGTTTTGCTCCGGTGACCATGCAGTTGAAAAATAATAATCATTAGTTGTTAATGTTCCCACTGATGTCCAAGTTACACCGTTCGTTGATGAATACACATTATTACCAGGACGTGGTAATATAAAAAATTTATTTATACTTCCTCCTGCAAATACTATACTCCCACCTTGGACTGGAAGAGCGGATGAATACGTCGTCCAGGTTACACCATCATCTGTACTTCGGTATACATCTGTATTCAAAAATGATACGTACACTCCGTTGCCATATGCTACACCATATCCTTGTGCTGACGTTACAAGTTTTGTAAACGTGGTGCCATCCGTACTTCTTCGGATCACACTTGCATTACCCACAGTTACAATTGAACTCGATCCGTTCGCAACAATGTCACGCATTGTGTCGTTCGCACCAACTGCTGTGGACGCCAAACGTGTCCAGTTTATTGCATCTGTCGAAGCAATTAATGGTGTCGAATTATTTGCAATGTCATCGAGTACCAAAAATTTACTAAATCCTTCTGCCCAGTATCCTCCGTATAATCTCGAAGAACTTGCGTTGACGTTCGTTGCTGTTGAAATGTCAGTAATCGTAGGGTACACTGAATATCCTTGTGAATACACTTGAGAATCGTTTTCAAGTAATTCACGTGACGTGTTGTTCAACACGTCATCAAATATGTAAAAGAAATTTAATTCTGTAAGCCCTGTATTCGATGCACTTCCGAGTGTTGTATTCGACGCGGTTTGGTTTTTACTTGCACTCGCTGTTGTATTTTGTAGGATCGAATTTTGATAACTCTTACGATTCGTTTGGTCATAAATACATGTAATGCTTGAATTCGTAGAATAAAAACCAAATGTTACTTGATCGTTTACACCCGTTCCCCATGAATGGACATATGTACTCTTACGGATTATATATTTTGATACATCTTGTAATTCTTGTACCGTCAATGCACGATCGTATACATATAACGAATCCATATATCCATTGAAACGTAAATTGTTATATCCAACAACATTACCTACAGATGTATTCACAATTGTACGATTTGTAATGTCTGCTGCTATCGAAACCGTCGAATCGAGTACATCGTTTACATATAATGCTAAATTACGTGAAGCACCATTTGTGACAACAAATGCAATACGTAACCATTGATTACGTGCGTATACATTCGTTGATGTGAAATTAATAATCGTAGAACCACCATTGTAAAATGTAAATCCAAGTTTTTGAGTAGGATGTGCGTACACTAATTCGATCGCATCCGTACGTGTTGCTGAACCTGTACTAAAATCTGTATAATAAGAATAACTCGATGCACTTGTTGTTGGATACATTTGAACAATGTATGTAAAACCACCATTTGTTCCACAATTTAATGTATAACTTCCCGCAACATTCAAATAATCTGTAGAACCCGTAGATACACTATCAAAATGAATATATGGTTTTTGTAAATATCCATTCGTTGAATAATATTTTGGTCCAGTTCCTACTACACTTGTAAAATTACCCCATTGTGTTACACTCGTACCTGACGTTTGTCCTGTAATTAATGAACTATCCGCTTGTTTCGTTGGTGTATTTACTAAAGTTGTGGCGTCACGTTGGATAATCATCGAGTCACTTGTACCCGACGCTCCGGATGAAAAAATTATATTCGACGATGCAATAGTTGAATGTTTGAATACAAACGAATACGTTCCGTTTCCTGATTGTACTGCAGAATTTGGGACATCTAATGTTTTCGTTCCTGTAAAAATTACTTTATGATTTGAATAATCAAATTCAGGTTGTAAACTTGTCACAGTTTGTGTCGCATCACGTCCATTGGATGATTGATCATACCATGTTGTAATATACGCAGTTGCAGATGATAACCATGTACTTAAACTTTCGAACGCTGCAGTACGATATTCATAAAATGGTGACGACCATATGTCAATTTCTGCATTATCCGAACTACGTCGGATTTTTAATACAGGACCTGAATAAGTATTCACTACCACACGTAAATGATAAACACTCTTGATTGTACTCGCAGTAATTGCAGAAAATAATGCATTCGAATACACAACGTTTGTAAAATATGTAAATGCATTTGCTTTCGTTACACTATTATAAGGACTTGTGATTACAACGTCGCCTAAACCTGTTACGTTGTTACTTGCAACGACGGCTGTAATTTGTGTACTCGAATCGACTGTGTAATTTGTTACGTTCACACCACAACATGTCACACTTGTTATTCCTGCTACAAAGTTTGTTCCTGTAATAACTGTCGTGATTCCACCATTTGTTGGTGACTCCGCACGACTCAAACTTGTTACCGTCATTACACCAAAATATGTAAATCCATTTGTTAATGTTCCAGATGTATACGTACTTGTTACAACGACATTCTTCAATCCAGCTGATACAATACTTCCGGTTATTGCTGTTATTTGTGTATCCGAATCAACAGTATAACTTGTTACATTTACACCACCTATCGCCACACTCGTAATATTACGGAATCCTGTACCACTAATCGTAACAGATGTTCCACCTGCGATACTTCCATTATCAGGTAATATTGTTGATACACCAATTGTTTCGTAATATGTAAATGCATTCGTTTTCGTACCACTTGTGTATAAACTCGTCACAACAACATTCTTTGTACCATACGTGTTCGCGTCCGTAGTTGCTGTAATTTGTGTGTCTGAAACGACTGTATAATTTGTTACGTTTACACCACCAATTGACACCGACGTAATGTCACGGAAACCTGTTCCGGTAATTGTTACAGAAGTTCCACCTGAAATATTTCCAGATATTGGTGAAATTGTTGACACAACAATAGGATCGTAGTATACAAATGCACTTGGAAGTGTTCCACTTGTAAATGAAGTAACCACGTCCACTGATTTCGAACCGAATGTATTCGCACCTGTTGTCGCTGTAATTTGAGTAGGTGAAACAACGGTATAACTTGTTACATTCGCACCACCAATTGACACAGACGTGACGTCTCGGAAACCAGTTCCTGTAATTGTTACAGACGTTCCACCTGCAACTTCACCATTCGATGGACTAATTGATGCAATTGTGACATTCTCGTAATATGTAAATGCACCTATAAGTAAACCAGATGTGTAAATATTATACATTGTAATCGCACCTGTTGATGGTGTCACGGTTGTATCCACAATTGCTGTAATTTGTGTTAACGAATCGATCGTAAATGATGTTACTTCAATTCCACATACTTGCACACTCGTTATATTTTCAAATCCACTACCTGCAATAACAACCGAAGTTCCACCTGTGATATTCGAATTATTGGGCGTCGCACTTGTGATTGTAATAGGATAATAATAATAGAACGCGTTTGTTTTCGTTGACAAACCTGCAACGTTCGTTACTTCGAGATTCACCAAACCAGATGTGAGATACGTCGGGGTGACAAATGAAAACGAAGTATTGTTTATGATTGTAAATGATGCAACATTCAAACCATTTAATTGTACTTGAGTAATATTATTGAAATTTGTACCACTTACGGTTACTGTCGTACCACCATTTGTTGAACCTTGAATTACATCAAGTGTATTAATAATTGCAAGTGTACCAATATATGAAAATATATTTGTGAAAACGTTAAAACCATATGAATTCGTGACTTTAAGATCATATAAACCACTCGAACCAAAAGATTGTGGAACAGTAAACGTAAGAATATTATCAAATACAATTGTGAATGACGGAATTGTTATGGTTTGGACACCATTTGTTAATTCAATAGCAGTTACTTGTAATAAATTCGAACCGTATACTGAAATAACATTTCCACCAACGTCTAAATCAGCATTTGGAACAATACTTGTTACGATTGGGGTGCTTATGCTTACGTAAGTAAACGCATTGTAAAGAATGTCTGTGTACAATGTAGACTTCATAAACACGTTTCCTGCAGTGCCTGAAAAATTTGTATTCGTTGTCTCTGTTGTACAAATAATTTGCTGTGGACTTACAACTGTAAACGAACGAACTTGGACGCCACAAATACTTATTGCTTCGATTAAATAAAAATGGTCTCCAGTAATTGTAATTATGTCACCTCCAAGAATCGATCCACTTGTTACGTCAAGTGAAATTACTTTCAATGCAGGATATTTGTATAAAACAGCTGCTTGTTTGATTGTTGTGTCAACTTGAACATCCACGTATAATCCTGTGTACACATTCGATGGATACGTTCCTGTAATTAATGAATCCGAAACAACACCAAATGTTGCCGGAATGCCACCTACGAGTACGCTCGTGGCTCCTGTGAAATTCGATCCTTCGATTGTAAACGTCTGGGGTTGGATGATATCAATCACAGTTGGACTTATTTTTGTTATTACAGGTGCATTTGGAGGTGGAAGTGATTCGAAATAACCAGGAACACTTGTACTTCCAGTTGTTGTTGTCAACGAAACAGCTGAAGATGTTGAATTCAGTGTCGGAGCGTACAAACTCGGTACGAGTATTTCAGTATCAGAAATTACAATAAATGGAACGTTCACACCACCAATAAGTAATGTAACGAGATCCGTAAAATATTTACCAACAATTGTAATATTTTTGGGTTGGGTTGTAGATAATTGTAAATCACTGACACCATAAAATACAGGTGCAGGACGTGTGTATTCGAATGCATTCGGAAGTGTTAATGTTACACCATTAAAATCAGTTACAACAATGTCACCAATTCCTGGAACGTAACAAGGCGCTGTGATAATTTCAATAGTTTGGGATGATAAAATATTGAAAGATGCAACACTTTGATTACATATTTTAATTTCGGAAATAAAATAAAATCCTGTTCCAGTTAAATTTAAAACCGTATTACCCAACATGGTTCCACTCGAAACATCCGTGGACGTTAATGCAAATGGTGCAATTGGATTTTGATAGAATACTTGTGTTTCGTATTGAATAACATCAAAAGAGTCATATAATTTTAAATTTGTAAGTTGTAATGGATCTACATATGGACATACGCTTGTTGTAAATATAATTTGCCCTGCGTTGATTGACGTAATCGTACATACAACTGATTCTATCAAAATTTTTACAATACTACTTAAATTTGTACCTGTAATTGTCACACTTAAACCACCTTCATAAGGGAACGTAGTCGTACTAATTCCAGTAATTGTAATTAATGGTGGCAATTCTGTTCCATTCGGATCTGTCGAAACGAATGAATCAAGAATACCTTCAATAAACGTAGGATCAACAGGTTGAAGATCTGTATAATATCGATGTAATGTATTATCAAGTTCATCTTGTGGAATTACATTCGATGAAACTTCAAGTTCTACAGGTACGGTAGGATCTTCTGTCGAAGGTTCCGTAAATGTATTTAATGGAACTGCATCTTCTGGATCTGTTGGAACTATGTCGGTAACATCAGTGTCAGTCATCATTTTTTCAAAATGAAACTAATTTAATTTTTTATTTACATAGAATATAAAAAAGAATAATAAAAAAAAATGAGTTCGTTTCGAAGTGTTTCTGAAATCACATTAATTTTATTTGAAGACGCTGTCGAGTTCTTCATTTCACGTTCGATTCCTTCTGGAAATATTGTACATCTTTTTGCAACCGATGCAAACGTTGCTTCCACAGATACAAATAATTCACAAACATGGAAATTATCGAAAGTCTACACGAAAGCAACCACACGTCCTGATACGATTTATGTACGTGTCACTTGTAGTACTGGTTCCACACCTACACCCCCTTTCTACACTCTCGCATACACTTACTATGTTACCGTAGTTGATGCAAAAGTTAACATTCCTTCACGTGAACTTGTTTTAATTAATGATACAAACCCCACACGTACAATGGAATATTTCTATGATTTTCCAAAAGGTGTGGGTTTGATTAGTATCGTACCTTCTACTTTAAGTGATCCGAATCCGATTTCGACTTTTACTGCACCGGATGAAACTATTACAAATGATTATGGAAACGCACAAGTAAGTGTGGTACCAAACGGTCCTGGAAATTATCGCTTACGTGTTCAACAAGATTTTGCGGATGAAGGTACGAATACAATTGATGTTGCAATTTTATTTAATCGATACAATGCATTCCGGAAATATACTTTCACATACAATATTATTAACGCCGGGGAGTTGAAAATTAACGGACGTCCCAGTATTCCATTCTTGATCGATTTCTTATCGTATGACAATATTTATAGCAATAATATCGCATGTAGATTTATTCATAATTCTGCAATCCCTGGTATTCGTACTGTACTCAATAGTGATCAATCCATTCACGCAGTTCTTGGTAATGATACAAGTATTCTTCCTGCAAATACTTTTTATAATGTTACAGTCAGTGAATCAATTGATCAACTTGTTGAAAGTGCTTCAAATTTCCCTTTAATTCAAGTACAAAAAGTGAACGACTTTGTACAATTCATTGCGGACAACCGTAGTACAAACGCTGATTATCGTTTAACCATTGCACGTGAATTCACTTTCGACAATGGTGCGAATTTTAGAACAGATTTACTCATGACGAAAATTCTAGGTCTATCGAACGATTCTACAACAAGTTCAGCCGATATTATTTCAGGACTTCAAACCATTCGTGGTCAACGTGGATTCGTACGTGTCGTTCCTCCTATTATTAGTTTAGAACTTGAAAGTATTGCAAATCAACAAGAAGGAATTATTCGTCAAAGTCAAAGTGTACGTCTGTTCAATTTCTTAATGCTCGATGAAACAACAGGATACAAACGGTTCGAACATCAAAATTCATTCCCCGAACGTGTTTTCCCAACAGGAAGTATGAACACACGGCAATTACGTTTCCGGTGGTTGTATAATCGTATGGCAGAAGTACAAAATTATGATACTAATGGTATTCCTGTGCAATTTCTTGAACCATATTACGTTACCATGCGTATTCAATTCCGTATCGCACGTCCCGCACGCCCCGGTGAAACAGTCGATAAAGCATTTAATGTCGAAGATACATTCATCACTTTAACAGGTACTGAAAGTTCACCTGAAATTGTTCTCGACAAAGCTGTGAGTGGAATTCAACTCGTTGAGCTCATGGATGCACGTCTTCCGAAACAAGCTGAGGCTGTTGCGACATCAACTGGACGAAGATGTATTCTTGGATACGTGTCTGATTTTAATTTATCGTAATAAAAATGCTTTGAAAATAATTTATTGAAACTTTATTTAAAAAAAAATGAGATCGTTTAGACAATTTTTAAAATTCGAACTAAAACGAAAACCGTCTAAGAAACGGAAGTCGTCTAAAAAATATACAAAACGGAAGTCGTCTACAAAATATACAAAATCCAAATCTAGGAAATATAGTAGATTTGGATTCGGGATTGAATGTGGAGCACGTCGAGAAAAAGGTTGTACGTTCAAAATATGTAATACTGGTGGTACGAATAAGAAGAAGAAGATCGCACCCCCCCGACGTAAATCGAACACGCCTCCACCTCCACCTCCTCCTTCTCTCGCTTCTTCACGTAAATCGAACACGCCTCCACCTCCACCTCCTCCTTCTCTCGCTTCACGTAAATCGAACACACCTCCTGTCGCTTCTCCCCGGCGTAAATCGAACACACCTCCACCTCCTCCTGTCGCTTCTCCCCGACGTAAATCGAACACTCCTCCAATTCCACCAAAATCTCGATCTAAGAGTTCAAGTGTTGATTATGACGAAATATTCGGAGAATACATTCCACAGAAAAAGAGCTCACCTAAGAATAAGAGAAATTCACACAGTTGGAATCCTGAAGATTATAATTACGATGAAATATTCGGAGAAGACATCCCACAGAAGAAGAGTTCGCCTAAGAATAAGAGTCCACCCAAGAATAAGAGTCCACCCAAGAAGAATCCACCTAAGAAGAAAACGGATAGTTACACTCGTAGTACAACGAGTGGGAAAAGTATTGGAAGTAAAGATACGGTTGAATATGATCACGATAGAGATAATTTCGAGGACGATAGTTTTATTGATCAAGAAAATGACGAAATGTATGATTTGAATCAACTCGAAGATTTACAAAATGTACTTGAGCATGTGAAACATGGTAATAAAGCTTATAACGATAAACAAGCACAAGAATTCCGTGAAAGTTTTGAAAAATGGCTAGAAAATAAAAGACAGAAACGTAAGTTGGCAGCTGAAAGACGTAAGCAAGAACAACAAAAAGGATCAAAAGAAAAAGAAGATGATAAAGATAAAAAAATAAAACAACTCGAAGAACAACTGAAAGAGATGAAACGACAACAAAAACAAAAAACACCTCCTCCTCCACCCACACCACCCCCACCCCCTGCTGCACCGAAAGAAAAGAAACGTGGAATTGTCCTTGCCCCAGCCATTCCTTTTGAAAATATCGAAAGAGTACCTGGAAAATGGGGACTACGTCCAAAAAGACATGCGGATGATAAAGGATCATTCTAATAAAAATGATAACTGAAAAAAAATATTGCAAGTAATATTAAAAATTATTATATAAAATGTTATCTTTTGGAAAATTTCTGAAAAAGTACAGAAAAATTCGAAAAAATGTACCAACCGAATATGCACGTAAAAAATATTTGAAAGCAAAAAGAATGCTTGCGAGAATGAGATTTGGTAACGGTAATACCGACGATAATTGTAAATATGATTTATATGATACCTTGAATGTAAGTGACTGGCCGTATTCGTGTTATTGGAAAAATGGTAAAGATATCTTAAAGACAACAACGTCAAAAACATTGGCGATTGATGTTGACTTTCTATTATTCCAAACAGATGAATATATACAAACGTTTATTGACACTTGCAAAAGTTTAGTGCCATTTCCTTTTGAAACATTATATATATACAGGAAAATAAAATTTATATACAAGCAAATGGAATATTTTTATACTTTATACGACGAGGAATGTACGATTTCATCTTTCAGTAAAAAACTAATATCGATATTAGATGGATTGAAAGAATTAAATTTCAAACACGTACGAGTTGGTAATATAGAATATTCCGAAGACGAACTAACGAGGCATAGTTATTCTGGTGGTGGCTACTTCCCCGGAACGGCACAAGTCACTTCGCATAAAGACTTAATAGTTCGTAAAGATCACATTGTCGGGACTTTACCATTAGATGACGAAATTATAAATAAACTGTTCTCTTTTAATAATTTAGAATCAATCGATATCAATAATTTTTTACCAAATAATATTGATTCGATATTAAAATTATATACGTTGATCCGAAGTAAACCTTTGTTAACATCAGTATCTTTATGTTTGGGAAAGCTGGATCAGAAAGTTATCAACAACGCGTTGCTTGCTCTTAGGGGAGACGAATATGGTGCTGCTCCAAATTTAGAAAATTTAACACTAAAAGGTATAAATGTCGGCATCAATAAAGTTGAATATGTTACAAGAACAATTGAAAAACTAGGGAAATTTATTGAAAATGAGAATGAAAATAATACAACAATTAAACACTTAAATATATCTATCGAAATACCTATTAAACAAGATTTAGTAACACAAGAAGGCATGCGTAATAAAGTGTTTCAGTATTATACTGATTATGGAGACAAAATTCCACAATTTGTGTTGACAATTTTAAACAGTTTAACCAAAAATAAAACTCTCGAATCGTTCGTATTCACACGTGAAAGAGTAAAAGGACTGGAAGATAAGCATAACATACCCGGTTCGAGTTATGGTTATTACAGAAACGAACAATTTTCAAATGAAATTAACACTTTCAAGAATGCTTTAAATTCGATCGATCAAAACAAACTAAGAGTATTAACATTTGAAAATTGGGGTGTTCCTCTCAATATGCAAGAATATTTAAAGATTCGAAATGAAAACGTTCGCTACGAATTAAATTAGTTCATAAAAAAAACAAACATTTTTTGTTTTATAAAATTAAAAAAAATAAATTAATAAATAATTCAAATATTACAAAATGAATCCAACACAATGGAAATATGCGAATGAATTTGTAAAAAATGTCAATACGAAATTTTTTGATATTCATTCGACACATTTTACATTTTGGGGAAGTAATGTAGTACAAATGCAAACCATGGATACTCTTGAAATTTTACAAGGGAATCATCTTGCAACATTAAAAGTTGATGGTGAACGTCAAATTTTAATTTTGTTTGTCGAAAAAGATAAAAGAATTCGTGCACTCAGTATGACACGTACGGGACAAATGTTGGACATTACGGTCCCTGATTTTTGCAGATTACGTCCTACGAGTACTTTAGTACCTGGTATTTTTAGTATTTTTGATTGTGAATATTTACTTCACGAAGGTCGACATTATTGGATCGTTTTCGATTGTCTTGTTTTCAGAAGTATCGGAAATGTACGTGTGAATACAAAAAAAGATTTCGTAGAACGAAAAATTACACTCACAAAGTCATTTGAGGAAGACTTTGATTCAGATTATATTCGAATCAAAAATTTTATCGAAGTCGACCGTTCAATACCTAATTTTACAGAATTCCTCGAACGGGATACACTCGGGACACTTGGGTTCTTACCAAAAAATGATGGTATTATATTTCAACCAAAACGTGGTGTTTATCCAGTTTCACAAAATATGAATTTAACATCCGGACGTGGTTTGAAATGGAAACCTGAATGTACACTCGATTTAATTGCAGAAAAAATGACAACAAGTGATATCCAACGAGTTTATAATGATCTTTATGGACGTTGTGATACGACAATTCAAGCATGTCATTTACTACGTCCGTATTCTTTTTATGGTTCAGAACGTCGTACGAAATATGGACATATTCCAAAAATGAATGTACCACAAGGACTTTGTAAATTAAAATGTATTGCAGACTTTTCTTTTGGTACGAATGCTCTATTTCAAGACATTGTTTGTCATAACGTCCCCCTTTGTATACAAATGAACTCGAATGATCTCGATTGTGTCAAAGAATTTTCATTCGATTCGGATCTCAATGTTTATTTCAAACAAAATCGTACTGATAAAATTAAAAGTCAAGTCAATAAAGCACGTACGGTCGCTGGTGTACTCTGGCAAGCAAAACATGACATTTCCATTGATAACATCATCAGTGGAACACAAAATGTCGGAGATCCTATTCAGATAAATATTCCTGAATGTGTCAAACAAGGTGATTTTACACAACCTTTTGATGATTTTATTACAGGATTACAATATGACGTTGCAGGAAGTTTTGTTGAAAATGAATTCAAACTCATTCAAACCAAACGTCCACGATCGGGAAATTTGTTCCCTTCTGAAAATCAAACGAATTATCAAGATTCTCCCTTCGTCGACGTCCTGCATTTTCAACGTGCAAAAGATCTCTTACTACAAAAATATCAAAAAGTTGAACCACCCATTGTTACAAGTATTGATTTGTTTTCTGGCGACACACGTATCACAGCATACGAACGTGTCATGCGTGTAAAATCGGGTAAAGAATTACGTTTTTACGAAACTAGTGATTTCCAAGGTATACGTAAAACTTCTTCGGGTGTTAGTCATATTGTACATTTACCTGATGTTGAAGCAAAATCTGGATACGTTTTTCGTTTAGATTCAAGAAGTGAAATTCCGAAATTTTTTTACGATCCCGAAATGATTCCAGAAAATCAAGAATATCATGAATTTCTTTCAAAATTTTCTTCTAAAAAGCGTACACAAGGAACGCAATACGTCAATTATCGTTTCGTGGATCGACAAGATCTTTCTTCTGAAATCGAACGTAATGTTCCTTTACATTTAGTATCAAGAATATCTACAAACGCTTCCAATGAACCACTTGTAATTGGTGATGACGTCCAAGTCAATTATCATAATAGTGGTAAATTATTTAGTGCAAAAATTGTCCATGTGGATCTTCCTGGACGCGTATGTGACGTCAAGTATAATATTCCTGTTCATTTAAATTTTCATACGAATCCGACAACAATTCCTTTGTGTGTCGATTCGAAAATGCTCCGTGTCAAGAAACGTCAATCTGTTGAATTTCCAGGATTTCGTGTCGAATTCACGAAAGTAAAAATGGACAGGTCATTCAAAAGCTCCGAATCCAAACGTTTGTACCATTTACCAAATCGGTGTGATCATCATGAAATTGAAATCGAATTACTTGCAAGTATTGCACGAAACCCGCAATATATTACACTTCTCAAACAAGTTATTGCTGATCTTTTTACATTCATGAAATTAGATGAAAATTCATTCTTATTCGATTCACCACCACGTATTCTTCTAAATCCTGCGTTGGAACAAGTTTTACAAGAACATGCACAAAAAATTGGACAAACGCCATTTGTCAATAAAATATTTCAATATACTCTTCAAAATTGTTCGAGATACGTTCCCGAATCAGATTGGTATTCAATGATCGAATGTGATTCAATTGATCCGTCAGATCCATGGGCTGATTTATCACAAATGGATGATTACTCTGCACGAATTGTTTTCCAAAAGAACCGAAAGAATCATGATCTCACCGTCAAAGCAGGTTATTATATTTTCGGACACCATTCGTGTTTCTCACAACAAACATTTATGGATTTCTTACAGAAACGTTTGCGGTTTTCTGTTCTTCATGAAATTGACGAGTCTTCGGAAGTTTGTATTCATGAGCTCAAATGTAAATTACATGATCCACACTCTGTCATTACAAGAAAATTTCTTCAAGCACCCATGTTGTTCGGTACAACACTTTGTAAAACGTTCATTACAGATTCTGAACATGCATGGTGGGATGAACAAGAAGTAGCTGTTGTATGGAATGATGTGTTGCATTTCGCTATAAAATTCGCAAACGCGTTTTATTACGGAACGAATCCTGAAACAGATTTTTGGGAGACGTCGGAATACGATGTAAGTTTGTTCGAATTACATCGTGACCTTATAAAATTTGGTGTGATTGTTGGATTTATTGACGAATGTAGACGTATTCTTCGAACGGATTATCCTACTTATTCGACAAATATTTCGGAACAAATTAATCTCGCAAGTGTTGAATTTTGTAATTCCGAGTACTCTCGTTACACACAACGTGAATTTTGGAATATTCCGAACCCGACGTTTGAAATCGTCACATTTACGGATTTCTAAAATAATGTTTCTAAAATATTTTTGTTTCCTTTTTCATAATGTCTCTGTATATTTTAATTAATACTTTTTCTGGCGTTGAACCTAATTTTTTACAATAATCAAATATTTTTGGTAAATTTTTACAATCGAGATCGTCTGAAATTTCTGAATACAAACGGTACTTTTTATTCGCATAATTCAAAAACACACGATGACAATCGTGAAATTGTTCATCAATATTTTTCTTTACTGGAGGAGCAACGACAACATTTTGTGGAAGCGTTGTTGTACTCTTTCGATTTATTTTGTCACTCTTTTGTCTTTCATTTGTACTCTTTCGATTTATTTTGTCACTCTTTTGTCTTTCATTTGTACTCTTTCGAATTGTTTTGTCACTCTTTTGTCTTTCGTTTGTACTTTTCCGAGTTGTTTTGTCACTTTTTCTTGTTTTTGTTGTTGAGTCTACATTTTTCTTTCTACGAATTTTTTTTTCGACAATCGATTTCAATATTTTACTACTTTTTTTTGATTTCGAATCCATCTGTATTTTTTTACAACAATCAAAACAAAAAAATTAAATAAATTTTAACAAAAAAATGAATTAAAATTCATTAATTAATGACCCAACTCTTTTTACAATCTTTGTTCGCACACTTCAAAAATTGTGTCATCGCTTCATCACTCGAACGAATTTGACGTAAACGTACGAGAATACGTCGGCAACCACATTTGCTACAACGAAATTCTCCTTCTTGTACTTTATCAAGATCAGCGTCATCATCTTGAAGCTCGAACGCTTCATTTAACATGCTAATTTTATCTTCTTCAGACATGTCCCAATAAAAATCTGTAAAAATATTTTCAGGAATTCCTTGATTTTCATGTTTCGATAAAAAATCACGTATACATACACACCATGCATCCACGAGGTGTGAATCGTGTCCACATACTCCAAACATTTTGTTTGCGAACGTAAAACCGAATTCACGAATTAGTTCAGTCTGACGTTCCGATGACAATAAAAGTGGATCGTGTGATTCTGCGAGTTGATCCAATGCACTCTTTTTACTACGTTTGGGTTGTTGATTAATTTCAGGATCAATTATCATAATTTTTGGTACGAACGCAGGGGTTGTGGAATCATTGTTGTTGTTATTATTTTTCTGTTTCGTATTTTTCGGACGTCCACGTCCGCGTTTCGAATCGGACATTTTTCTTTTCTTTTATTTTTTCGATTCGAATGAAATTTTTTATTTTCTGAAAATTTATTTAAAAAAATGACAGTGTTTTTATTTTTCGAATAAAAAAAACTGTGCTAAAATGATTTTCCGAACTTGATTAAAAAAATGACAAAACATTCTATCAAAAAAGGTGCGATGCGTTCGGGTACGAATGAATACATACCGATTTCAAAAGCTACAAAATTAGAAGACTATCAATGCCCTTCGTGTAAATCAAAATGTAGTTTGCGAAAACAAACAGAAAAACGGATATTGCATTTTGCACATCATTCTTCAGGAGAATGTAAATATTACGACGAGTATCGTAAAACATCGACAAGTAATTGCGGAGGGGGGGAATCGATTAGTCACATTGAAGCAAAAACTGAACTGTCGAATTTATTACACGAAGGGATTATTATAAATCAATATTGTGCATACGCCTCGATTCGGCGTGAGGATTTTTATTTTCTGAGAAAAAATCCATGCAGGAGTGTAAGATTCAAATGTAACGAAACAGATTCCATACGGATTGAACATCGACGTGAAAATCAAATATTCGACGTCGCCGTGCTAAATAATGAAGGAAATCTAAAATGTGTATTCGAAATAAAAAACACACACGCACAAGAAGGACGTCCGGAACCGTGGTTCGAATTCGACGCGAAGGATGTACTTTCAGAAAACGATAATGTTTTGACATGTATAAGGACAGACAGGAGTATATGCAGTCGTTGTGAAGACATAATTCAACGAGAAGAACGTGAAGAAGAAGAGAGACAAGAGCGGGAACGTCGGATTTTGATGCTTAGAACCAAAAAATTGAAAATGAGGTTTCCAGAAAGAGGTTATTTTTTCACGAACCCACACGATAACGACTTTGACAATTATGATGTTTTTTTGAACGTACCATATTCTGCAAAAGATTCTATAAAACAAAAAGGAGCACGTTGGGACCCAAATTTGGAGTTGTGGTATGTTCCAGCTTTAAAAAATTATTGTCATACTAGAATATCGAGATATGAATTAATTTTAAATTATGCATATCAAGGTATTGTTAAATTTTCTTCAGAGAATAATATATTATCAGTACATTTCGATTATGACGAAGATGTGAAAGAGTATATAAAAAATAACTTCAATGCACGATGGGAAAATCAGACAAAATCTTGGTTTTTCAGAAATCCTATCAATTATGATAGGATAAAAAAATATTTTCATGACGTCGGGTTTCGCATATGTACCGAAAATGTTGAAGAACAACATTTGAATCAACAATGTACACCGAAACGTAAACGTATAGAGCCCGGATGTAAAAAAATCGAAAATTATTTTGGTGTTCAATCGAAATAAATTTTGTTTTAAAAATTATTGTTAATGAATAATTTTCAAAATGAAGAAAGAATGCAAATATACAATCCTAGTCATTTGAAATTATCAAGGATATATCCCACAACGTCAGATATACCATCTTCCTTACACATTTTGGAGAGTGATTTCTCTGAACAAAATGTGGAAAAAAGTACAACAATCATGTCAACAAAAAATGATCTTTTGATGTACGAAAATGACATTTTGCGTTGTACTTTGTTTACGTCGGCTGTTTTTATTGTGTTTTTATTTGGATTGCTTATTAATGATTCGGATGTTTGTACATCGTATATACGTAAAATTAATTATTGGATTTAAAAGAAATTTAGTGCTCGTTGTGACGATCTTCCAAACGAAGATTTCTTCTTATGATACCCGAAGTAGTATACAGCAGCGGCAACAACGAATCCAATGAATACATGCACAGGTTTAATATTTGCAAACATTCCAGCACCTTCACCAACCGCACCTGAAAGTGCAGCAGCACCTGTTCCTCCTGACGTAAGTGAACCTGCTTTTTTACTTGCAAGTGCATCACGAATTTTCTTTGCAGATTTAGGGAAATAAAGATCCATAATAGGTACATTCTTACCACTAAAAGTATCGGGATATAATACTTTATCAGGATTACCAATCATATCGAGTTCGAACCCCGGAGGAGCATCGGGAGTAGTAGATGCAAGACATTTGAAATAATCAGCATGTACCATACGGATTTCATCAATTGTACTATAAGTAGTTCCTGTTTTCGGAGATGTCCAAGGTAATGCAGCAGTAACGAGCTTATCAGCGTGTACTTTCACATCCTCAGTAGGTGTTGTAATGCACCATAAATAAAAACGTACGGGTTTGATTTTATCCATTCTTGCCTTGTCAACACTCTGCTGTGTAACTAATCCTTGTTTAGCCATTTCCATAACACTTGCTTTTTTCTCATCAGGAGTTGTACCCTCCGCATTAGGAATACCTACTAAAGCGTCATCTAAATAATCGCCATGTGTAAATCCACCCATGAAGATAGTCTTCATATCCTGAGAAACACTTAATTGTAAAATTGCAGCAATGTATACGTTCTGTAAAAATCTATAATCAAATTCACCAGTACCTCCACCCTTAATTTCACCGAGATATAAATAATTTTTACGTCCTTTCTGATTTTCTAATAAAATTGCACATGCAGGTTCACGTATGTTTTCGAGGAATGTAAGTTGTTTCGATCCAGTATTGCAAAACAAAGCATACGAAGAATAAATGATAATGTCACCCTCTTTTGACACTTCAATCCATTCGTCACGAATAAGTCCTGCAAGAGGTGTTAATGATTCTCTGCATTTTACTCGTTCATCTTGTGGTAGTGCTTCGTAATCGGCAAGTCTTAAATATTTTGCTGTAGTTGATGTTCCAGATTCTGAAACCACTGTACTCTCGACGTCGGTAGACATTTTACTAATTTTTATATTTACAAGAACAATTTTTTTTTACAAATTAATCAAAAAAATCAAAACGAATTTCTTTCGAATCCATTCCATTGTTTTCAAACATTTCAAACGGCAAACAATCTTTCGAATTCACATTTTCCGTAAAAAAATTAAAAGGCATTTGGTACATAAGATCATCAAAGTCATCATTTTTTACACTTTCGGGTTTCGTTTCTGAAACTGGAATATCGATTGGAATCGCATCAACAATTGCTGTTCCAATTCCACGTATTTCTTGACCAAATACTACATTCGAGGTCGGACTTAACATATGTTCATTTTTACCAGCTAACGCTGCTTGAACAAGTACTTTTCCAGGCTGTTCAAACGCTGCTGATTTCATCGGTCCGAATAATTTCATTCCATGACGTGTCACGGGTTCGATAGCCCCTGTCCATGACATGTAATCAATTACTTGCATTACAAAACGTGGATTCACTTTTGAACTCGATTCAGATCCTGCAACCGTACGGAATAATTCAAAAAACATGAATTGTTTCGCGGCTTGTGTACCGAGTGTATTTTGAATTTCAAGAACATCATTACAATACGTTCTTGACGCATCGACACCATCGATACAATAAATATCAGCCAAACGAAAATTTCCATACACTTCAATTTGAGTAAATTCTTGATTCACGAATGTCACTCCATTGTGTATCCAACGTGTCTTTTTTACACGACGTGCACCAACAACACCACGATTTGATTTATCTTTACCACGTGGTGATACATGAGGAGTTTTTACAAAAATATCATAAATATCTTCTACAATCGTACGTGAATATTTGTCACGACTACATGACACACGAATTTGAGAAACACTAATTAATTCAACTGCAAACGTTCCTACACGTTTGGAAATTGCTTGATACACTTGCATCGGACGACAACATTTCTTGTACATTTTCTTCGAATCTAATTCAAATGTCATTGTAACATTCGCACCATTTTCCACAACGCAACGTGAAACAACGTCGCATACGCGTACGGGAGGTGCAATTGCTTCCATTACTAAAAATTCTTTACGTGGGTCTTCAAGAATAATCGTCGTGGTTGTAATTTTTGGCACTTGGACACTAATTAATGCGTCAAAATAATTCAAACCACCTGTTGCAGCCGCACCTGCACCTGTTCCCGCGGAATGGAATGTATTCAACGTTGCTTGCATTGTACTTTGCATTAGAGTCTGTGTAGCGATCAATCCGACGGGTTCTCCTGGTTCGACAAGACTACGTTGAAAAGCGTCATCAATTTTCGTCATGGCGAGATCGAACATTTCTTTCGTAAACGTACGTGTTCCACTGCATAATATTTTCAAAATAGTACAACGTAACATACATTTGAACAAACGTGTACTTGTGGAATTAATTTCTTTCCCAACACGTGTGCGTGTATTACGGAATACGGGATATTTCGTATCGGGAATGTTAAATAATGCACGGTACAGATCAGAATCTTGAATTTTTTCGCTTCCGCAAAAATCGATGGAACTAAAAATCCCGGACGTGTCTACTGGAAGTAAAAATATGTCATCCACACGTTGACGATAGATACAGATATCAATTAATAATTTCTGATCTTGTTTGAGAAGTTCAAACATTTTTCGTCGGTAACTTTCTTTTTCAACAATTTTTAAATATTTTTCACGAATGTGCTCGTCAGTTTCTGTATGTAATTGAATGGAACATTTCACCAATTTACTTGCATCAACACCGTCTGCACCATAAAGTAAACTCGTAAGCACACCTTGTAAAATACTTTGATTGAATACGGATCCTGTGAATGTAACAACGGCTCCTTCCGTGACACATGCCATACGTCTGGTTGAATAACCTGTTTTACTTGTTTTTATACCAGTATCAATAATACCCTCACGTCCACCTGCGGCGTGACTGAAGTATTCACGTGGGCTCAGACCTTCGATAAGTGAACCACTTACTAAACCACGTGATTCTACATTTTTAATGGAATATTCGTAAGGGTCTTGAGGAAACACACGTAAATAATCTTCACGGAATGGACGGTGTCCTCCGATATTTTGTTGACCGAGACATCCTTGAATTTGAACAAGATTGATATCACTACCTTTGGAACCCGATTTTGCCATTTCACGAATACGATTTCCGTTTGAATCCGCAATGACAATTTGTGCAATTTTGGAACGTAAAGATTCGCACAATTCTTCGACCTGTTCTGTTTTCGTAGTTTTTTGTAACATATTGTAAAAATCCGCACGTGTATTCTTAATTTTTTCAACCACGGAATCACTTGGAATACAATCTTTAATTCCGACACTCACGCCATGTCGGAACACCCACGGGTTCACAATTGCTTGGAAATAATTGATCACTTTTGCGGTTTTTGTCGAACCGTAATTGATATAAAGATTCGAAATAAACATTCCACCTTCACCGAATGCAGATTTTGTAATTTGTCCGGATACCAATTCACCGCGATAAAATGTCAAACTATCATGAATAGCACCAGGTGAAATAACGTTCGGGGTTGTTAAAGGAGTATCATGAAAAATTAAACTCAATAATTTACGACCCGTCCATAAACGTTTGGGTTTCAAAATAGAAGGACGTGGGAATACTAATTCTGGATATTTCTCTGAAGCGTGCATATAAACATATGTTGCAAATTCTTCTGATAAAAATGTGTCTTGACGTGACATTAAATACGAACCAATTAATGTGTCTTGTACGATACCGATAAACTTACATCCGAGTTGTTTATCGACACGCATGAGCTCTTTCATTTCGGCGATTGACTCTAACGTCTGACATACATGTGCGTTCATCTCCAAACGCGTACCTTATGTTTCCATAAGGGTTGGACTATATCTTGAGCAAAAGATAATACTTTCACCCGCTACCGTCTAGTCTCTGAACCTTCTTCCACGTTTTTCATCAAAACGTTAGGAAGCTTGGCTGCGGATTGCCCATTCTCAAAATGTAAGAACAAATATCGATTATTCACATTTTTACCGTACCTCCAGTTTTTCTCAAGAGCCAGTAAAATCTTACAATTTTACCTTGGTAGTGAATACTTTAGGGGTTTCCCGAACAATTTGACAGCGTTGCAGATAATTTTAAATCATGGATAAACTTTTCAGCTTTTTCACGTAAACTTTGTATATTTTCAAACTTTCCAACAAAATTTGTTGTAAGTGTTCCAATACGTACTTGTACAAAAGTTTTACGAATAAATATATACTGTTCAATATTACTGTAATCAATACTGACCCCTCGAAATTTAATTAATTTATTTTTATAATGCTGCCTTTGTGAGCGTTGCATTTGTTCTTCGAGGTAAGTTGGGTTATTACATAACTGTTTTAACGATTGTGACATTCTTAATCTAGTTTCATTTGAACGAAAACTACAACCCCCACGTGTAGTTGTAGTGTTTGTTCCGTTGTTATTAGAAACTGACAACTTCTGGGATATAAAGACTTTTCCTCCTGACGTTAAATTATATCCAGACGGATATAATGAATTATATTCGCTTATATATTTTTGTTCAAGAAAGTCAAGTTCATTTACATCACAATCACAAATTAATTCACAGTCGAAAAAGTCTTTACCATATAAACGGATCGCATTGTTAAGATATGTACACTGCTTCTTTTTTGTATTACACAATGCTTCACTTATATGGTCATAGAATCTTTTCATATACCCAAACGGTCGGTATTTATCGCGGTTTTTACGATGAGTTCTCGTCTGACCGATATAAACATTCGAATTTATTTTATTTCTTATGATATATATCTGTCCACGAACTTGAGAAACTTCGTCAAGTAATAATAATTTATCCATACTATGTTTTAATAATTTATCTACTAGGTAGTTAAATTGACAAAATTTATTAACATTTTGCCAGTGAATATTTACACCATTCACCCTTTATAGTATATTCACAACTACAAAGGTGGCTACCTGTTGGTGACAAGATTTATCACCGTCAAAATCGGCATTATAAGGCCTAGTTACACTTAAATTCAGACCGAATGTAAGATTATCCTTATCTGTAGAGAACCATTCTTTATAAATATTCCATTTTTTGGGATTATTTTCTTTCGAGTTCTCGGTCGAATTATGAATATTTTTAATCACGCCCCCGAAAGAATACCGGACGTTTTCTTGAACGGGTTGTCGGATAACGATACGATGCACTTGCATACTCGGACGATGCAATGTGGGTTGACGATTCATAATTACGAGATCATCATTTTGTAAATACCGATGTACAGTAATTCCCACACGAATGTGTTCGATTGCATGTTGTTCACGACGTTCGGGAGGATCTGACGCACCACACCACGTCATTTGTTCTGCACCAGAATCTGTAATATGAACAATTTTGCGTACTTCACCTTTACGAACAAGATTACGTACGTTCTCTATATTCCATGACGTCACTTTGATAGGAATTGTCAAACTTCGTGAGAAACTGTACGGGACACTAACCTGATCTAATTCAATCGAATCATCCGGTGTAATCACTGTACGTGCCGTATAATTCACACGTTTACCAGCTAAATTACCACGAAAACGTCCGCCTTTACCTTGAAGACGTTGTAATAAATTTGTGAATACTTGATTCCCGTTTTTACCCGAACTTTTATCAATAATTAAACTCACGGCAGTCGAAAGTGCACGTTCGCCGCGAAAGAGTTCTGAATTATACCGAGTTAAATGACGTCCAATAGGAACACCTTCAAGAGTCAAAAGATCTTTGAATAGCATATCAAGATGACGATCGATCCCATTCAAATTTCCTATATGATTTGCAAAAATTGTTAAATCGATATCTTCCGAATCGTGCATTTCTGTAAACGTTTCTGCTTTACGTGTTCTTCTCTTTTTTTCGACATGCGAACCCTTCATTTTTATAATTTCCGCTAATGTATTGTTACGAATAATCACTTGATTGTATTGACGTGTGATCATATCAGCAGGACGTTTATTGTCCAATTTTTTGGATGGACGTGCAATTGTTGGAATCACTGGAAGTGCTTCAACAAGAAGATCACTTGGTTCGTACGGAATCGGTTCTTTTTTCGGATGATCACGATATTGTGCAAGAAAAATACTTCTCCAATCTTGTTTCGTAATATGTTGTAAAATATTCTTGATTTTCGTAGTGGGCATAATAAATTTCTGAGAAACATCGACGCGCCCGATACGATTCATACGATTCGAACTTGTAGGAATTTTTGCCATTACTTTTACTTCCATGTAACGTGAACGATCATCTGTATCCGTTTTGCAATAATATTTAAAACGTACACTATTAGATACGTCAAAACATGAACATGTATACCACGAATCCGAAATATTCACAGAATCTAATTCGATATCATTGTCATTTTCATGTTCATTTTCAGAATCTGATTGACATTCAGAATCGATATCGACATCGGAATCAACACCTACATCAGATTCACATTCTGGGTCAATATCAGATTCGACGTCGGCATCAATTTCAGGGTCATCTGAATCTGCTTGTGAATCTGCTTGCGAATCTGCTTGTGATTCTGCATCCGATTCGCATTCAATTTCCGCTTCAGGTTCGGGATCAGGGTCAGCGTCATTTTCTGCGTCGGGGTCAGCGTCGGGGTCAGGGTCATTTTCGTTTTGCATTTTTCTCTTTTCGAGTCGTACGGGTATTTTAGCGAGCCGTTTTGAGCAGAAGGGGCATACGGATTCAAGAACACGTACGAGTTCGGATTGAAAAAGTAACCAAATTTGTGGTGTACATAATTCGATATGTCCGAAATGTCCAGGGCAATCAAATTGTCCACCTGCGCCACCGGAAATGTCAGTATGTTTTCCGCACGTACGACATTCTTGACGGAACGATTCTGTACCATCGGACCCCATACGTAAATCCACAACCGTACCGTCACTTGATTTATTACTTGTATGTTCAAGTGATAAACCATTTTTTAAACCGTTTGACGTACCATTACCATCTGATAATGCTTTTGTAACAGAAAAACGTCGAAGTTCATTATCGGTTAATAATTTGAATTCAATACGTCTCACACGTGACGTACGTGGAACAACAATATTGTTTGACATTTTTTTGTGATTTAAAAAAATTAATTAAGAAAACAAAATGAAACAAAAAGGTTTAGTTTTTTTTTGTAAAAAAAAATCACTTTCGAAACAAGAAAAATGGAAAAATTCTGTATACTTTACGGGCCAACGAATTCAAGTTTTATGTTTGATTTTTACACAAACTGTGTTGTCGTTACACATAAATATACATATGGGACGTACACTTTTTTCATTCCGTATTATTTCTATCATGATTTTTTAGTTGTCGTTTTTCAATTATTACAATTTTTTGATTCAGTTCATGTTATTTCAAACAGAGGAGGTATCCATGAATTAATTATTTAAAACAAACGGTGGTAATAAATTTGTATTTACAATATCCAAATTAAAACGTCCTGATTTTACATTCGAGGACGTGCTTTCATGAATTAATTTAATTAATAAATTTTGTACATACGTCATATTCACATTCTGACATTTTGCAATGTACATAACATGGCTTGGATTTACACGCCAACATTTCGTACAATACACGAATGTACAATCTTGCGGTAATTGATGACCAAGATATTTCAATTTCGATTCGATATATAATTTAAAAGTTTGTAATTCTTCTTTGGCAGAAAATATGGAAATAAGTAAATATTTACTGTCTTCCGAATAAAAAAATGAAGGAAACGTTGAAACAACTTGGAAATTATTTTTTTCAGCAAGTTCGAATTCAGACATGATCGTTCGATATTGATGATATCCTGTATTATACATACAATTTAATGGTGGATCTAATGGTGTATACACACACATCAATTGACGTTTACTTGGGATTTCTACTTGTGAATTTAATGACACGTACCCACCTGATGACCAATTAAATGTTCTATAAATACGTATAAAATTTGTAAAATAATAATATTCAACAATTGTGTTTGGTGGTGGTGGTGGAATTGCTTGAAGAACGTATGCGGTCATAATTGCAAGTGCGACACCATTTAATAATCCTAATTGATTTGAATAAATATTTCTACGCACTGCCCATAATTTTACAGCACGTAATGTCCTTGAAAAAAAATCATGATTTTGTACGTATTGCAAAATTGTTTCTGTTGCAATTGCACCTTGTAAACTACGTAAATCTTCTTCTTGTTTTGCAATTAATGCATATTGATGTATAGGAATTTCATGACTCACCGATTCACCATGTACACAACACATGACAAGATCGATATCAAAATTACCTACATGAAATTTAATAACGGGTACGAATGCGGATGACACGCATACAATATTATGAAATTGCGTGGGTTTCGTTTGTAAAAATTGTGTCAACGAATGAAACAAAAAATGACGTTCGTGGTGCGGAATGATTAATAAAATATCAATATCCGAATTATCTATATTACCATTTAAACGAAAACTTCCGAACGTTGTAATCATAACAGGTACTTTTATTTGCGTTGTTGACCATTCTGCGATCGCATCTAAGAAATTTTTCGGAATTTGTACCTGATTCATTTTTGTTTTTGTTTGGTACTCTAATTGGTTCTTATGATAAAAAAATATTTTCAAAAAAAAAATAAATGATTATTTTTTCCGCCCGCCGTACTTCTGATGAAGCCCTATACTCCACGACGTTTCTTTTGTGGGGGTTGTGTTTCTTTCATTTGTAACTGTTGTGTAATTGACATGATTTGTTCATTGAATGTATTATATTCATTATTTTCTCCATCGAATATTGAAGTTTTCATAATATTGATTTCATTGTAGGTGTCAACATCAAAAGTGGAAACATACGAAAAATACATTATCACCAACGTTTTAAACTTAAATCGTAAACGTGCTTTATATTCATTGATATAATCACCAGGCAAGTGTATGTCTGGGTTTATGAAATTTTTCAATTTTTGAATTTCACGTAATAAATAATTAGGTAAATCATTTGACCTTAATCCTTCAGATATATTTATCACTTCAAAAACCGATTCTGTATTTGCGAGTTCATGTATATTATCAATAAATGTCGAATCTGGTACTCCAAAATATTCTTGTGCTAACATTCGAGCACTTATTTTACGGTTTTCATCAATTAATGTTAGATTATGTACCCCTAAACTTACTTCTATAGATATAGGAAGCTTTATTGTACGAGAAAGAGTGTTTGTAATCACAGCACCTTGTAATCTTTGAAATAATTTTTCATAATTTTCAGTATGTGCTGCACCTGTAATTGTCACGATGTAACCGTTTGTATTGTATTCGAAACTTCGTAACATTCTTGCGATTGCATACACATCTCTTATTAATGCATAATACATCATAGTAAAAGGAGTTTCCGCAAAACCAAAACCACCGCATCGTGCATATAAGTTTAGCTCTTGTATCAAAACTTCTAATTCTTTAGGTTCAGAAAAAAAATGGGTATTATCACCAATTTTTATACCTTCTTTGAATTGACGAACCAATGTATCAATCGCCTCTCGTGTATAACTGAGTATTGTTTCTCTTTCGTATTCTTCTAATTTTGACAATTCCTTTTTGAGAATCGGTTGATCGAGTCCGTCATATATATTTGTTACATTCTTATATTTAATATGCATCGGGTACGAAAGTGTCGCTAATCGTTTATAAATAGGATCAAGTGTGTGTACACGTACGTTTGCAAATGTGCTTTGAAATTTACGCCTGTGGATGTCGTAATATCCTTTAAAATACAAACCAACTCTATTTGTCGAAGGTTGGAAATCTGATTGTTTATGAGTAACATCTAAGTCAGGATCGATTTGTCCATGTTCGACAAAAATGTCAAAAAATTGATTATTATACAACTTGCATATGCATTGAATAAAATTTAAAAATGTAGTTGCACGTGCATCGTATGATACTCCGTGATCCATGTAAGTATGAATTTCACCAAAACATACATATTTTCGATTTTTATATGTCGCACTGAATACACAATTCGTTCCTATAATTTGTGTACAACGTGATAAATCAAGGACAGCACGTTCACGTGTAATAAGTGACTTTTTGAAACGTGTATATCGTTCACATAATTCTTCTTGAATTAAATAAACTCCCCATGAATCGTGTACATTACGTCGGATCGGGAAGCATGTATAATTAATAGAAGTTTCATCGAATGTCGATGTTGATCTGCCAGAGAAAATCATATCTGTACTACCATATGGTTTAATGTCGGTATAATTAAAAAACTCGTCCATATTAGAAAACGTTTTTTGTTCATATTGTTCCTTGCCTTTTTTTTTATTTTTTTTAATTGAAATTATTGAAAACTGTCTATCACCTTGTGATAATTTTCTTATTAACATGTCAAAATCCATACGAGTATCTATAGCTTCATTAACAGCTCCATTCACAAAATCAATAAATTCCTGTAACTGACGTTGTAAGCAACATGTATGGTATTTATTATATATTTTAAGGACATGATCATCTTCTATGTCTTTATCTATTGGTAGATGCTTTAATAAAATTTGTTTTGCATCCATCTTATCTAACACTATTCCTGTAGTTAAGCGTTCGATTCCGTCATCTCGTCTGGAAGGCGATGGGTAATAATACTCTTCCGACGGTTCGTCATTCTTTGTTACAAAACGTACAAGAGCTATAATGTATAAATAGATATATTCTGTTCCAATTTTTTGAAGCTTTCGTTGTCTTACATTTTCATCAAATTCGGAATTCATTTTTTTTTTATTAATTCATGATACAAAAAATTACATTTTTACACGTTTACGTTGTTGTGTCATTTTCATATAAAATTCTTCAAGCTTCGGTAGTGCAACATGTTTAATCCATGTGTCGTCACGATACACACGTACAACGTTCATACGGAAACGACTTCCTTTAAATCCTTGTGGAATCATTTCGATATAATCACCACGATCGGTATCGAGAATATACATATTAAATTGTAATTGAGGCCAATAATACGTCTTCACGTCACCGTAGACTAAATTAGTACGATAGAATGGACATTTGTTTTCGACAGCGATACAATCTTGACACGTTGGTGATTCAATTTCTTGCGGCCATACAAGTTTATCAACACTACCAGCCAACCATGTAATATTTTGATTAATAATGTAATCACGATCACGATGTGCACGATTGTCATATAATTTAATTAAACCTAATTCAACACCTGAGTAACCGAATGCATCTTGATAAGCAGTAATTGACATGTCTTCATGTATGGTACCATGAATAGTTGCAGGATTTCCAGAGAATTCTTTAGTTCCGGACGTAATTTCGTTGAGGTATGCTTTGGATGTTTTGTAAGGATTTAAATCTAAAATAGTAGCAATATTACTACTTGTTATAATCCCGGTACGTTGTTCGTACCATTCTTTTGTTCTCTGAGCAGGTTGTGGAATATTTTGTAATTCTTGTACGAAATTCATTTTTCGAAAATTAAAAATTGCGTTCAAAAAACTTTAAATTTTTATTTACAATTTAATAAAAAATAATAACAAAAACAAATGAACCGAATTCAAGCAGAGACTGCGATTCATGACAAAACTTTCAACAATCTGAAGGCAAGCCGTGCAAGCCTGAATGAGTTGTATTCACAAAATATTACAAGAATTGTCGGTAGTGAACAACTTGAAGTTTTCACTACACTTGTAGAACTTAAGAGACAGATTGCTGCTCTTACCGAGCAGAACACAGCTCTTAATACTAAAGTTACACAGCTCGAGGCACGTGTTAATGACATCGTCGTTGAGTAATTTTGAGTTGTAAATCGACATAAAAATGTTTCGTAGAAGCATTATAGAGAAAGGGAAAATCGATATAAAAGAGTTGTAAAACAACTCTATAGAGATTCTGCGTTTTCTGTTACAATACCAACAGCTACACGTAAACCCATAATTTCTTGATTCAACAGCTTACTAGCATAGGGCATTTCTACAATACTCATTTTTGTAGGATCTGTATTACCACATGCAGTACACTTGAATAAATTCTTTCCAGCATTTCCGATACAAGGACGTCCACAAACGTTTCCGTTCGAATTCTTGAAATCACAGACATAAATCTTGTATGGATCTGATGAATACATGAAACGTTCTTGTACAATCGCACTTGCACCATGAGACGTGAGACAATCACGTTCCATTTCACCACAACGAAATCCTCCTTTTTTACTACGTCCTTCACGTGGTTGACGGGTTATTGTCATGACTTGTCCAGTTGCACGTGCATGTGCTTTATCAATCGGCATTTGTTTCATACGCTGGTAAAAAATGGGTCCCATAAAAATTGTACTTTCGATAGGTTCACCTGTCATACCACATATCATTGATTCTTCTCCATTAGGTGAGTATCCATATTCACGTAATGCATTTGATAATTTTCTCACATCCCAACGTTCCGAATCACATCCAAATTCTCCAAAACAGGTCGCGTCAATCTCTTCACCAGAGACGCATGTAAAACAACCAGCCAATGTTTCAATTAAATGTGCTACTGTCATTCGACTCGGAATCGCATGTGGATTGATAATTATATCAGGACTTATTCCGTCACGTACTGTGAACGGAAGATCTTCACGATTTACAATTGCACCAATTGTACCTTTTTGACCATGACGTGATGCTAATTTATCACCACATGCAGGCGTACGTATATAACGTACTACAATGTTGACCAATGTGTCACCTGAATCATTTGTTGTGACTTGTACACGATCCACAACAGCTGTATCATTTCCTGAATAACATGTGGGATTAATTGCATACTCACATTTACATATTCCACCCATCATTGTTGTTAAACATTCATGTCGTGCTTGAAATTTACATAATTTACATATAAGAATGTCTCCGTCTTCAATTACACTTCCAACAATCGCGAGTCCATTGCGGTCGATATGATCATAACGACGACTGTTTTGATTTTTAGAAAAAAATAATATTTGTTGTTAGAAACATTTACGAAAACAAATAAACAAAAATGAATGAACGTACACGTACCTTGTATTAAAACCATTACACACTTTATCCGCGTCAGGAAACGCAAATTTTTCTGCTTGAGATAATCCGGATTCGTAATGAAGACCTGTATTCTTCGCACAATCAGAATACAATTGTTCATGAAGCGTTACACCCATTCCACGTTGGAGTGAATCACGATTCAAAATAATCGCATCTTCTTGATTACGTCCACGTGACATGATCGCAACGATACCATTAAATCCTGCAGGGCACGGATGTTTATCTAAAATCATTTTGGTATACTTTGTCTGTACCAAAGGGGTCTGAGGATACAAAAGATACGGAGGTGTATGATTTGAATTAATGGTTACTAATGGACGTCCTGCAATGGATTGTTTACCCATACCACACTGATATGCATTACGTGGGGATTGATTATGATCAGGAAAGGGTACTTCAGCAGCCGAACTTCCTAAAATAAGACTAGGATGTACCATGAGATGAGTTGTTCCGGGTTGTAAATTTTGTAGAGTTTCTGCGAGTAGAATATTTTTACGTTCGAATACGTCAACATATTCAATAGCTGCACGGAATTTGTATTGAATACCTTGAAAATAAACTTCCAATGGACCATATAAATCAATAAAATCAAAATTAAGAAGTTCTTCTGCAATTTGACGTTCGGAATCATCCGTTGCAAGTGCGCGGAATTCTAAACCTTTTTGAATACGTTCGAGTACTAAAACACGTCCTGATTCAACAATGAAATACGTCGCGGTCAAACGTCCTGAATTGAAATGAATTGACACGTCTCCATTTCCGTTTTCGTAAATACTCGTATGAAGATCAATTAATCCATTTCGACGACTAACACGAAAGTATTCACAGAAAGAACCCACATATTCTTTGGGGAATTGATAGAGTGGCATACCATTTAAATAGATTACAGAAATAGATTCATATTGATGAAGGTAATCAATAGAAATCGGGAGTATTTCACATTCTGTAAATTGTAAAATAGTGGTTTCGATAGTTTCGAATATACCTGCTAAACTTACAGTCGCTTGTAAACTTAACGCTTTATCGAGACCCACGTCTTGTCCTTCACGTGTTTCAGTTGGACAATAATAACCAAATGAACTTGCTTGAATTTGACGAATACTTTCACTCTTCGATTGCTTATTGATTGGATTTTTAAAATTACGTAAACTTGAAATATCATACATAATATTCAATCCGCCAAAATTTTGTGTCAAACCTGTACGACGTTGTCCTTTATTTGCACCATTTTTACCACGTGGTTTGGACGTGATTTGTCCATTTGCAATTGTTTTCATACAATCCACATTTAACCATGGTAAACTAACAATTCCCGGAAATGTATTTACGGTTAATGCAGTTTTCGGACGTTGCGAATTTTCAGTCTTGCGAATTTCTTTATTCACTTTTTCGCGAATTGTTTTCATTCCTTCTAAAACCAATTCTTGAACAAGATCACCGTACCCTTTGATGTATTTATTACAAAGATCATCACGATTATCAAGATCCACAGGAATACCACGTTCGGCACGATAGTTTGCTAATGCAACACGTCGGGCCATTGTACATAATAATACAATTTTTGCTGCATTATTATTTCCACAAAATGGTAATATTTCACGTTCGATGATACTTGCAGCCCATTCGTCTTGTTTCGGTAATGAATAAGTTTGAATATTACGACGTCCTAAATGAGAACCTAATGACGTCGGAGCTTGTCCAAAACGTGCACGGATTTCTTCAAAAGTGTCAGGAATCGGAAAATCATCCGAATTTGATAATGTCATTTCTAATGCGTCTTCAAGTTCCGGATCCGGTGAATCACCAAGAAGTGCATTTCTGATTGCTTCCGCTGTTGTTAAACCTAAATTGGTTAATACGTTGACTAACGTAATACCTTTACTTGAATTCATTTTAAACGAACGACTTTGAAAGAGGAGTACATGTTTTTTCATTTTCACAATATTTGCATACACAGTCGATGTAACATCAAATGACACGACAGAACTTGAATGTGCACGTACTTCATAAAAGTATCCATCATCATTCGAATGCATAAAAATGGGATTATTTAATGCAGGAGTTTCGAATGAAATGATATTTTTCTTTTGACCTTTAATAATAAAACATCCACGTAATGTAAACACGTCTGGATCCATGGGACGATTAAATGTATTACAAAAACGTGACCCGACGGGAATCGGAATATACATAAAATCAACTTCAACAGGTGGAAGACTCGAACGTAAACGTGGTTGGTGATTTCCTTCCATTGTAATTTCAATAATACCACGAAATTTACCTTCGTAAGACATTTTACGTTCAACACAATCTTTAGGTTCTAATATTCCTGTATTGAATGTGTTGTCATCATGTATTTGTGGATTTAAAAGTCGGACATTGGAAATTTTGATACGATAACTTACTTCATCTTCTGTTTTCGAAAGTTGAATCCATTCACGTCCATTGAGTACTTGTATTAATTGATTAATTCCTTGATCAAACGAATCGAGATTATGTCCAATTAAATCCAGATCACGTAAATAACGTTCATGGAGTACGTTCATGTAATTTTTTTCTTGAACATTTCCGGTTCCGGAAGTTTGTGAATGGTCCATTGTTCAAAAAAGTACACGCACCAACTAACAGGAATTGCCCAAAGAAAAATTAAAAAACTATAAAAATAAAATGTAAAATCATTCATAGATGTGAAAATACGTTTGTTTTTTTATTTAATCAAATGCGCACGTAAAACAAAAAAAGAAAAGAAAAAGTATTTTTAAAAAAATTAATACAATATGAATGAACTCGGAATTGAAATTTTAGAAGAAATCGGTGAAGGAAAATTCGGACGTGTATTTCTCGGAAAAAAAAATGACGAAAAAATTGCAATCAAAATGATTGAAAATAAAAAATCGAATGAACATTTACAAGAAATTGAAATTCATTCCAAATTGAAACATCCAAACATTATACAATTACTTGAATATATTGATATTCCTAAAAAGTGTACTATGATTTTATTAGAATACGCACCACTTGACGTTTTCGATCGTTTAGAAATTGAAGACACGTTAAATATTCGAGACACATGTAATTATATCTTACAAATTACATCAGCGATTAAATATTTACACGATCGACACATTTTACATCGTGATCTTAAAGTCGAAAATTTATTAATTTCATTCGATTACCAAATTAAAATTGCGGATTTTGGGTTCGCTGTTGATTTCTCCGATGGACCACGTACGACATTTTTAGGTACGAATGAATACATCGCACCCGAAATGTTACGTGGGGATGAATACACTACGAGCGTTGACGTTTGGGCTATTGGTATATTAATATTTGAATTTTTATATGGCGAAACACCATTTGCAGAATCCAATAAACGTAAAATATTTTCAAAAATTCGGAGGAATGATTACACTTTTCCCGATCCACGTGATTACCCTGATGATCACGAATACATTCTAAATTATCAACAATATTTACAATTAAATCAATTGATTCGACAGATTTTGAAACCAAAAGTTCACGAACGTTTAAGTTTGGAAAATATTATCGAATCCGTACAAAACATGTGATTTTTAAATCAATTGATTCGACAGATTTTGAAACAAAAGTTCATGAATCCGTACAAAACATGTGATTTCTTTGCAAAAAAAAATTATGAATTATTACAATAAAAAATGGAAAAACAAACAAATACCAATCAAAATAATGGATTGTTAACAAATGTATGGGGACCACCTGCTTGGGTTTTCTTACATTCGGTAACTTTTGGTTATCCTGAAAATCCGGATGAATTCGATCGAATCAACGGGAATCGTATCGGTTCTACGAAAGAGAGATATCGTTTATTTTTTGAAAATTTGATGTATACTTTACCATGTAAATATTGTCGTCAAAGTTATTCACAATATTACGCATCGAATCCGATACGTCTTGAGTCACGTGCAGAATTGACACGTTGGTTATACGATATACATAATTTAGTAAACACGAAACTTGAAAAACCTTACAAAGATAAAATTACATTCGAAGACGTACAAGATCGTTATGAAAGTTACAGAGCCGCTTGTAATGATGATGAAAAAGCAAAAGGATGTACAAGTCCTTTAAGTGTCAAACAAAAAACATTAGTGTACGTCTTCTCTGAAAAAAGTGTCACTGCTATTATTGTTGGATTATTTTTTATTCTGTTCTTAATTTTTTACATTCGTTTTTCAAAATAAATTTATTTTTTAGTAAATACTTCATAAAAATTATGTGTACACGGTCCCCATCCACCACCTTCGGAATGAATACACACATGCGTTTTATCTAAAATTGTACGAATGAAATTGTAATGTTCTATGTCGTGGTAATCATTTTCAATAATAATGGTTTCGAAATCTTGAAAAAGTTCACGATTGTCTTGTAAAATATAATACAACGCACCTTCACAATCTGCAACGAGTGTATCGAAATTAAAAAAACGTGACTTCAATTCTTCAAATGTTACACATTCAACACGTTCGTAATTTTCAGGAATACAATCATTTTCAATTACTACCGTGTCCCAATCACGAATTGCAAGTGGACGATAACTTAATGCTGCATTTACAATTTGGAAATTCATTTTATTGAGTTTTTTGTGTAATTCCAAAAGTTCAATAAAATTACGATTACATTCAAGTGTCACAAGGTTCGTATCGTCATTTAATAAGGAACTAAGTATCATTGTATTACGACCAATATTTGCACCAATTTCTAAAACTTTTGCATTTGGTTTCACATATTTTACAGCAAGACGTTGTTCGGGGGATTCATCTTCAAATGATCCCATAAACATACATAATTCGTGTTGAATATCTTCCGTTGAATGATTACCCTTTGAAATAAAACGTGTGGTTCGGGGAATAATTTTGTCAAGTTCATTTTGAAAACGTATACGTATTTCTACACCAGTTGGTATGTTAATTTGTCTACCTCTCGTTATGATTATAATCATCTTTTCAATTCCTGGAAGATGATCACCAATCCTTGAAACACGTTCTTCATCGGATGCAGGAATATGTATTTCTAAACCACGTAAATGGTACGTCATGTATGCAAATGTAACATCACGAAAGAAATTTTCGACGCCGAAATAAATTTTCATTTTTTTGTTTTTTAGAAATATACAAAAAATTATACGATTTCAACTTCAATTTCATCCAAACAACAATGTTGATTCAAAATGTATAAATAATGTTTTGGTTGTAAACTAATGTAATCATAGGGTTCTACATTTTCAATGCACAATAAATTATATATACAAAAGAAATTCAATACACGCAAAAGAAAATCATCACATTTTCGTAAACGTTCCAAACGTCTTACTATCATTTTATTACAAAAAGAAATTTCAAAATTTGATGACTCGTACGGAAAATCAAGAATCGTTGATGGAAATGGATTTTTTTCGTGTACTTTCTGTAAAAAATTTACACTTATAATTTTTTCCATTTTTTTCTTTTATTTTAGTAATTCACTTTCTTTTAATCAGTCGTAAACGACTTGACACGTTCCCGCCAGAAATCCACCCACTCCAATTGTTTCATAATTCGGAGCTTCTAAAAATCCAGAAAAACGTTCGGTTAACAAATGTTCAATATCATGTGATTCTCCTAAACGTGGATCATTACGTACGTTTTCTACAGATTCTTTGAAATTTTCGAAATATTTCTTAGGAATACTAAAAAAACGTGTTTGAACAACATCTTCGCTATTTTTTTTACAGACAATATGGTTCATTGAAATTCCTGTAAAATGATCTAAAATGTAATAACGTCCACTTAATTTACAATAACTCTCAAATAAACAGTCTGGTTTTATAAATTCACGTAATACAGAATCTATAAATACAGCTTCAGATACACTTTTGAATAATTGACGTGTCTCCGGAAATGAACGAATTTCACGTACACCTTCTTGTTGTAAAATTTCTTTCATTTCATCTGATAAATCATGTGTCTCGGTTAATACTATAAATGGATTTTGAATTTTACGGACAACACTACGGATTGTAAAAATAAGTTGACGTTGACGTGAAGATTCTTCAAATAATGAAAATGATTTATCACCTGTACAACGCATACTTGATGTAATATGTACAAGAACAAACGGTGTTGTTGGTGATGTATAAAAAGGAACACGATCCCATGGTAAAGTTTGAAGGGATGATAATTTTTTACAAATCGCAAGACATTCACCACCTGGTTGAACAATATTTGTTAGATATTGTTGTTCAAAAAATTTCGTATGTAACATAAAATCCGAAAGTGCTGCAAAAATATTTACAAAACGTTTGGAATCGGTAATATTTGCTTTTAAATTTTCACATATAAAAAGTCCACCACGTTTTAATAATCTCATACATGAACTTTGTACTTGAAATAAATATTCTTGATCACGTTCTGCATCCATTTCGTAAATAATTAAATCTACGGATTCGGATGTAAATGCACTGTGTACAGTCGCCATGGTAGAATCACGAATGAGGTTAATAATTACATTCTCCGATTTGTAAATTTCACGAAATAATATATATTTATCAACGTCTTGAATAATACACAGGATATTACATTGTCGGTGACATAATTGTAAATTGTATAAAAATAACCCTAACAGTTCCTTTTCGAGAATTTTTAATTGTTCGACATAACGTGAATGTTTATAAGAACATCCTGAACTCAAAAAATGAATATGTTCACATATTGCACGTATATTTACATTTTCGAAAGAAGACATTCTTGTTTATTTTTTAATTTATTTCAAACACAATTCATTAAATAAAAATTCAAAAATTTACTCAATATTTGTTTGTTCATATAAATAATATTTCACGTATCCAAGATTTCCACAATCGTATTGGAAAATTGTCGGTTGCCCAGGATGCATACATATATGAACATGATCAGCCATTACACATGATTTCGCAATATTTTGACATAAACGTAATGTATACATTCCAGAAATATTACGTGACTCACGTGACATACGGAAAATTAAATCATCTTGAGATGAACCTATTGTAATTGATTTACCAGATGGATTCGTCATACCAACACTTTCAATCGAAAGTGTGTAATTTTTAGCATCACGATTTTCAACTTTCGTAGACATTTTAATAACACGGGTTGTTGTAGATAAACATGTTTTACAATATTGTAAAAACGCATGACTCGAAATGGATAATACGGTGTCGTACGTTTGTTCAGGAATTTGTACATTCGCTTGTTGTAATTGTAGTAATGGGACGTAACTACAATCATAACTTATACCATTGTTTACACGTACAAAAAAACGTTGGTCATTCTTTCTTACAAACATCGTGACCGTATTTTTTGCTTTGATCGAATCTTTCACAAGACGATACAATGTCGGCATATTAATTCCCGCAACAAAACGGTTATCAACGTGCCAGGTTTCGAAATTACGTGATTCCAGTCGAACAAATGTGACACATTGATTTGTTGCATCAAGACTCATGGACGTCATATTTGTAGGTGTAAACCACATGTTAATTTCGTTCACATTTGATTGTAATGATTCAAAAAATTTACCAATTGTACCCGCCTGTGTAGTTTCGATATACACGGAATACTGTGTAAGATCATTACCTGTGAATTCACACGGGTCCTCGTCAGAATTCTCGAAATTCATTTTTTTTATTTTCTTTTTTTTGAAATCCGTTAATTAGACACGTTTTCGAAATTTACGTACGGGAAGTTGAAAATCATTTGAAACTTGAACTGTCGTTGTTGGTGTTGTTGTCGGTATTGTTGATGTTGTTGCAGCAGCAGAGTTTTCAAGTAAACTTTGTACTTTTTGTACATTTTTATCCGTTTTCATTTTCATCTTTTTTACAATTTGATGTTCACGTTCGGTATAAATGGCATGTACGATAGCACGTGCTTGTAATTCAGGTGACAGGTCACGATAATTTTGTGTCGAACCTGCTCTTTCAAAAAATTGCATAATTTTACGTATAATCGTTTCCTTGTTTAATGTTTCTAATTTCTTTTCTTCTACAATTTCTAAGGAATCAGGCGTACCACGTACTTCAAGTCGATCAATATTTTGTGAAAGCATAAAATTTTGTATACCGAGTTTAATTTCATTTTTACCACGTGTGAGTTCCTGTAATTCTTTACGTAATTTTGTTTCTTGTGTTTGTAACATTTTCATGCGGTCGTACATCGAACGTAATTCTTCTGACATTTTTTGTGTTTTTCAAAAAATCAAATTTATTTTTCGAAAATTTTATTTTATTTATATTTTTTTAAAATAATTAAAAAGAATGTCGACGAACGTCTTCAACCAAGTTGTACATTTTGCATCGAAAGATTATGTGTTTAATCTTGATGTAAATTCAGGACACTATGAATTTAAACACGAACCCGCACGTGAAGTACAACAACGTAGAAAATTTTATGCAGAAGCAAAATTTGCAAACGTTGCTGCGAATATTACAGATGATTTGATTATTTTGTATATTCCAAATGAATTACCAAGAGTGATCTCTGTTGCTTCGAATGATGTCGTGAATGCTGGTAAAATCAAACATTTTGTATTTAATGACAACGGGTCAAGTTTTATTGTTTTCTTCGAAAATTTTTTCAAAATTTTTCGAACATACAATTTAAATATACTTTCCGAACGTCTTTGTACGTTTTGTGAGATTCATAAAAATACCATTCAATTAACAGATCAAGCATTATATTATATTCGTACACGTACTAATATTGAAAATGGTTCGACGTGTACACATGTATGTAGAAAATTTATAGATTATCCATATGGTATAGAATCAATCGATACAAGATCAAATATTGATTTTAAATTCATTTCCATGATTTATGACACTACTATCGTACTCACACAAGAATTAAATTTTATTGTTTTTATTAACATGTTCACTGGTAATATTGATGAACAACATAAACTTCCAAGACTTTCTGAACGTCCTCAAGCGATTCATATACAACCTGTGAATGGTGGATTTACATTTGATACGTGGGTGTTTTATAATAATCGTGTATCATTAATTACACTCAAACAACACGTTCTCAATATTATGCAACCCGAAAATGAATACCTTGAATACGAAGAAATTGTATGTCCAGATACATTTTATCCGTGTTTTATGAATAAAAACTACACTGTTGATATTGTAGGACGTACGTGTTTTGTAAAATATTATGAAAATAATACAATATACGTGGTTGTATTCGAACGTGATATTCAAGAACAAATACGTACCAAATTGATTACAATAGCAGACCCACGTATTACTGAAAGTGATGTTTATGTACATTACGGACAAAATATGTTTTCGTTCGATGCATTTCAAAATGCACCCATCTTCTACACGTTCCCGTTTGCTTTAATGCAAGAAAATCATAATCTGAATAATTCGAATAACAATAATGACAATAATGACAACACTGTCGACGGCGTAGACGGCGCAGATGCTGACATAGAATCATTCGAAACGGACGTAGAATTCGAAACAGAAACGGACACGGACGAATCGGATGACCCCGATGACCCCGATGAATCGGAATCGGAATCGGAATCAGAAGAATATGAAAATGTATTGGATCAATCATTTTATTACCCACAACCTGCACAGGAAGTAACGGGTGTGAGTGGGATGATTGGATACATAAAAACAAGTATTCCGAATTTTCATTACTGGAATGAAATTATGTTCCCTGATGAAAAATTATTGAAAGCACGTGTGAACATTCTTGCGAATGCTCCGGAAATTATTTCAGATTTGATACACGAAAATAATTCCGCTGTCAAAACTTTACAAAAATTTATTCAAGATTTTGAATACGAACGTGACGTCTTTGCTGATTTTTTCAAAACATCCAAAACTATTGGATTATTAGAAATGGATGGTGGTACATCAGTTTCATTTGAAGGAAATATTTCAGATTATATCGTGAAAGATCATATCGTTGACACACATGATCGTACACGAATCATTCGTTTAATAAAAATCCATCCACAAGAAATTATTGGTGTCCCACAAAATTATCGTGTCAGTATCATGAAACGTATTATGAAATCGAATGAATCGGATTTGACAAATATTGTAACGAATGGTGTTATTTCAACTATGAATGTTATGTTGAGTCAATTAAAAGATTCGTTAGACGAATTACGTCGTTTTGAATCATTTCTAAAATGTGCGTCTGATTATTTTTGTGACAATGGTGACGACGATGACGTTGGTGAACCGTTGCGAAAAAAAATGTGTAATTAAACTTAATCATTTGTAAATAAATAAAATAAAAATATGAGTTATAAATCGGCTGTCCAAGGATGGATATATTGTTTAATGAATTATCGTGATCGTACGAATGTAAAAATTGGAATGACACTTGACATCGAAGATCGATTACGTGCTGCAAATGGAAGTTTTCATATTGATGGATTTTATATTGTAATTGCAAAATGGGTAAATAATCCATACGAACGTGAACAAACAATACATCGTCTATTGAAAAACAAACGAGTAAATCCAAAACGTGAATTTTTTGACGTGACAGATCCAGATTCATTAAAAGATATTCTTGATATTTTTTCACTTATCGATGGACATGAACATCCAAAGTCACGTAAAAATTTTAATTATCGTAATCCATTGAGAAATGACCAACGGACTGAAAAAATTACTGAAAATGACTCCTGTGACTCCACTGATCAACCACCAACGAAACGTCAATGTACGGAAGAAAAACGTGGGAGTTATTCATTTGATGATTTTGAATTCGAAGGATTTTAAAGAAAAATTGCATGTCGAACAAAACCTTTTGATTTCAAAATACTTAGAAATAAAGATTGAAAAATACGAAAATCACCATTATGATCATCATGACGAAAACATATATGATTCGGGGGTGTATGTGCTAATTCGTGTGCTAATAAACACATAATATAATTGTGAGAATCTCTGTAATTATTTTCAATTTTTAACACAACATGACGTCGGAATGAACGTAATTTTTCATCAGATCCGTGACGTTCTTCATTTGGGTAAAATTGTACATCTTTTGGTTTATTGACTGCATTAAATTTATTACTTGAGGAATCTAATTCTTGAAATGTATGTGTCGTACGTGTATATAAATTAAAACCATTACGTAAAAATTGAGGTGTCAAAGAATGTTTCGATGGTGGAAATCGTTTTGAATATTTCGAATCGTACGCGTCAATTAATTTCATTAATTTTACATTTGGAAGACGTTTTAATATATTACAATAACCACGTAAAAGTTCATCAATTTCGTAACACGTTTGTAATATTTCTAATTTCCGTGGCGTACTTTTTTCAAATACTTTCGAATCCACGTATTTCCCATTTTTTAATTGAATACGAACTGGAATGTAATTTATGTCTTCTTCAGTGTCCCATGAATAACGTCCGTGCTTTTTAAAATATTCAGGATCGTCATCATTGGTTCCACAATTGCATTTTTCATTCACTGGACACGTTTTCATTTTTCTTTTGTAAAAAAAGACAACAAAATTTTTTTCTAAAGAAACGAATGACAATAATAAATAAAAATAGAAATTGTTTAGAAATGAAAACAATATCCGTACGTGGTCAGAAAAAAAATAAAATTTTTTCAGTAATCCGTACATCAGATTTTGCACGTAGATTTCAAGTTGCGGATTCACCAGGATATGAACGTTTTCATTGTGTTATTTTAATTTTTTATTATGATGTTACTTCTGATTTTATGCTTGGACCTTCGAAATTATTAATGCAATATGCAAATGAAATTGTATTGTTAAATCATACTGAAAATTTACATGGTTATCGTACATCTTACGAAGCATATGTTCATTCTTTACCAATTCTTGAATCTATGTGTGTTTCATAAAAAAAACATTTTTATTTGTAAAAAAAATCCTTTTTTTTTCTTTAAATAAAAAAATGAGTATATCTGTAAATAATTACCCTTTTAAAAATCATTTTTGGAATATGGTGAAACATCAAACTCATACACAAATTCAAACGTGCAAAATAACACGAATAGAGAAAGTCAAAAACAAGCGTGAACTCTTTGAAGAAAATAAAAAAGTATTAGATGATCGTTTTAGTTTCGTTAAAGACATCGGAAAAGGTAGTTTTGGACGTGTTATACGTGCATTAGATTTAGATGAAATGCGTACGGTTGCTATTAAAATACAAAAGAAATCACATGATCTCGAATCAATCCGACGTGAATCTTTGTTTTGTAAATATTATGCAAATCATCCAAATATTATTAAAATATATGGAACGTACGAAACCGTTAGTGAATTACATATTGTCATGGAAGAAGGTGAATGGAATCTTCAAAAATTTGTACAAGAACGTGGAAATATGTTCACATCGAATGAAACTATTCGGAGCATCGCTATTCAAATTGCAAAAGGATTACAATGGATGCATACGCATCATTTTGTACATACTGATTTAAAACCTGAAAATATTATCATCCAACCTTCGGTTCAAGGAGGTTTTTCTGCAAAATTAATTGATTTTGGTCAAACGAGAAACGTTCGGGATCTCACGGATCTTTCGAGATATTCGTGGCAATCACTTGAAAATATTCCATACATTACCACACGTTGGTATCGTGCACCAGAAATGATTTTAGGTATACGTAGTTTCATTTCAGAAAAAATTGACATGTGGTCACTTGCCTGTGTATTATGTTTCATACGTTTAGGTACAGATATTTTTCGTGGTGTTTGTGAATTAGATATGTTGTGTTGGTTTGATGCAATTCTTGGTGACATTCCACAATCACTTGTTGATCTTACATTAGATGAATTACGAAGAATATATTTCCGTTTACCACGAAGTAGTTTACCATGTAATGTCGGACCGTATGAGCCTTCTACATCAACAAATATTATTATTGACGCGTTAGTTGATTATTCTCCAGAAAGTATCATTATTTCTGAATATGAAATGAATCCAAACGAACGTGTCATATTTCCGAAATTGTATCGTAAAATGTTTTTCGAATCGTTGGAAAAACGTGGAAGACGTGATTTACGTGTTAATTTTTCTTCATTTTTTAATGATCCATTGCTTGCCGAATGTGTTCAAAATTTGTTTGTTTATGATTCTAATACACGTTTTTCAGCTGATGATTTTCTTGCAAAATTAATTTAAAAAAAATAAAAAAAATGAATTTCGATTTGTCACAATTTACAAAATGGGTTACGCATGGAACGAAAATGGAAACAGAATCGAAATACGAACTCAAAATAAATTATTTATCCAATTCATTTTATGTAAGTACACATACAACACGTGCTGCGATTTTGAAAAACATTCAAACAAAATTAGGAATACGTGAAATACATTCTATTTATTTCCAATTTGAAAAATTTGAAGAATCGTGTATTCATTTACGTTTATGTCAATCAGTGTATGTTTTGATGTGTGCTAGTTCGTTTTCGAATGGAAATGAAACAAATTTTATTTTCAAAAAAAATTTACAAGACGTTGAAAATTATTTTTACAATTTTTACGAAAATCATCATTTACATCAAGAAAATTACAAAGAAATACATGATCAATTCGTTCAAACACATGACTCCATTCCATTATCATATGTACTCTTACAAGTCAAAAACGACAACATTCAAATGATTCATGAATTCAATATTGAAGAAAATTACACATCATTCACGTCAGGAATCGAAGCGGCAGCAGCGGCAGAAGGTGCATCGACCCACATGGAAGTTGATGAATCAGATTCGTCAGTCTCCACTTGAATACGGAATAATTTCCAAGAACAACTTAAACCAGTTTGAATCCACGCATTGTTACTTTCGATAATACTACGAATTACACGGGTCTTACGTGTCTTCAAAATGTCAACATTAAACACAGGGGCGTCGTCAATTTCGCCAAAACGTGTCTCGTAAATGTACACACGATTGTTCGACACAGGATCAGTCTTGTAATAAGAAATGTCATTATTGTGTTGATCATAAATACCAATCTTACGTACTGAAAAATCAGTATCACGGGTATTCACTTTTACACGAATGCTCAGATTGTATTTCTCATCACTCGGCCAGTGTACAGTAGGTGAGAATTTACCCTCCACCTTTTCACGTTCAAGAGGTTTACCCTTCTCTTTGAACCAACCACGTGCGGTTGCTTGAGATACGGTCGCTTCATCAATTGCATCAAGCTTCTCGTAAAATTCAACTTGATCACGTTTGACACCATCAAATGTGGACGAATCAGTAGACTCACTCACGTCATTCGGATGTAAACGATCGAGGTTCAAAGAAATTGTGTAACTTGCAAGTTGACCAGTTGTTTGATCCACATTTTCCCATACTTGACCGATGTTAAGTTCGGGAGTTTGGATACGTAGAATGTCATACACTCTACCACCTTCGTCGTAACGAATGCTGACAAGTTTACCACCTTTCTCAAGTGAAAAAGGTTCATCCGCGACACGTAAATTGTCCGAATTGAGTTGTTTGAAACCGACGGTGATTGCAGTACGCTTTGCCATTTTTGAAATGATTTTTATTTATTTTCTTTAAATTTCCAATACTGTGTAAAAAAAAATTTTTGCATGAAATGTTAGAAATGCATTTGTGTTTTTTTAATAAACACGTGTGTTTTCTTTTACAAAAAGTTCCGACACCGGGACTCGAACCCGGGTCTTCGCTGTGAAAGAGCAATATACTAAACCCCTATACTATGTCGGATTTTTCACGTACTCGTCAAGATTACTTCATTCAATATAAAATTACATTAATTAAAATAAAAATACTAAAGAAAAAAGATGAAGAAATATCTTGTCGTAAGTCCCTGGAATAACGGCACAGGAAATGCACGTTTTTCCAAAATGTTTTGTCAACAAAAATTAAATGACAACCATCAAATCGTTGTTTTAGGGGCAGGGTCGCGTGACGAATGGGTTGAAGAATTTACACCTTCGAAACCTGAAAATTTTAGATTTCACGAATCCGGTGAACAGATTCACATTGGTGGTGAATTGTTTGAAAATCCTGGTTTAGAACCTGCTGATTACGTCATTTGTCAAATTATGGTGTATTTACGTGAATATTCACTTGATAAACTTGTATTAATTGGCGGATTTTATGAATTATTTGAAATATTAGCACGTTTACGTACACTTGTTGAAAACGATCCATTTCTCAAAACAAAATCCATTCAAGTTTTCGTACGTAATAAATTCAAAAAAGTAATTGTAACCGAAGAAAAATATCGTTTAGCATATAATTCGGACAACCTTTTTCCACATTTTCAAATTTGTTCGAATGTAAATTTGGATTCTTTACATTTGAACACGGACGTTAAACCTTTTATTACACGTCTTGATCGTGAATTTTCTTCAAAAAACACACGTACAATTGCTGAAAGCCGACGTGCATTATTGGGTAGTATGGGTTTTAATTTTCCGGAACATACGAAAATATTTTTGACATGTAATTTAAGTTTCGAACAATTACGTGCAGTTCTTCATGGATATTTTTTATTCATGTCGAAACAAGATTCTAATTTGATTCGAAATGATTCGTTTTTCTTATTTGTGCATGATACACAAATAACAAGAGAAAAGAAAGTACTCATTAAAAATCACGCATTCGAAAATTACATCTGTGTCGGTGAATACAATTTACCTACACCCATTCTTATCGATTTGTATGATTCATGTAACGTCGGGATTCATATGCCCGGTTCTGAATGTAGAATCGAACATGATTCACGAAGACGTTCTCAAATTCTTTGTGATTCAACTTCCACCGCGGAATTGACTGTCGGAAATGAAATTTATGAAATTCCGGAACCAGAAATGATTGAAGAACAAATGAATTCTTTTTAAGAATCCTCACTTAGTGATTTATTCACTTTCGTACTCGAAAAACCACGTGCAATATTTCCTTGAATTTCTAAAGCAAAACGTGATTCTAAAGAATTTATAAATGCTGTAAGTTCATTAGGTATATAATTTTGTTGAACACGTCGATTTGAAGGTTTCATTTTTGTTTGAATGTTTTGTTCTGTTTGGATTTGGATTGCTTGTTGTAATATTCCGGTATTATTGTAAATAAATATTGTTGGTGTATTTCCTCGAAAACCTTGTAAAACATAATAAGTTTCATTGGAGTTTGTAACAAAATTGTAACGAACGACAACTGTTTGTACATCCGTGACTTGAAAGGGTAATGTAAGTACACGATGAAGACTGACGTTTTCGTTATTGAAATTTATTTGCAATGGTTGGTATGATATTATGACTGCAGACATTTTTTTTATATTTAAAAAATATAAAAAAATTTACTTAAAAATGTTGTAAAATAAAATGAATACATTGTTTCGTTTTGTATTATTTCTTATCATTTGTATTTTGATTTTATATTTAATTTCTAAAAATAACCATATCGATGAAATACTTGAACTTCAGAATTTAGATCCAATTTGTGACAATGAAATTTTTGATGAATCATGAATTTCATTTTAAATAAAAAAAATCTCACAATATTAGAAAAAAGAAAGAAACATCATCATGATTTCTACCATTACAATTGATTACATTATTGTAATTTTTATATTTATTGTGATTTTATATATTGCATATAACAGCTTTAAAAATAAAACACCGTCGATCAATAATGTAACGGAAAAAGTACAAGAAAAAGTACAAGAAAAAGTACAAGAAAAAATACAAGAAAAGAAAGAACACGGGAAAGAAAACATTCAAGAAAATTTTTCAATCTTTGGTTTTTTCAGACGTGACGCAAATGCATCCATGAAAAATTTAATTCACCAATTCGAACTTTCATTAAATGCTGTTGATGATCGTTTAGATATTCTTGAAAGTGTTACGACATTATCAACTGTGGGCCCTAAATTATTAAATATTTATAGTAGTGATTTGAACCGTACGTTTACACAAGTAAGCACAATCGTTTCCACTGTTGAGGTTTTAAGTTCAAATTTAATTCAAACAAAACAAGATTTGTCACAACTCAAAGTTGCTACAAATAATATCGAATCCAAATTTAATTCAAACACACAACAAATTTTACAAATTAGTTCTTTGTTAAGTGCAAAAACTGAACAATTACGTCAACAAAATAATACACTGATGAATTTATTCGATTCGAATTTATCATCCACCAACACAACAGTGTCATCGATTGCTGCAAAATTTACAGATCTTAGTTCAACTGTACAAACATTAAGTTCACAACAATGGAATAACGTCACTACACTTATTGGTTCACAAACAAAATCATTACAAACTGCTTTTAATGTTTCCTTTCTTGAATTATCAAATTCGTTAGTCACTGTGTCAAGTTCTATTGCCAATGTATCCAATTCAATTGCAAACGTGTCCAATTCGATTACAAATGTTTCGAATAAAATTAATTCGATTACTGCACTCTTTGATTCGAATTTGACAACAACGAACGCAACAATTTCGGGTATTGCTACTAAATTTACTGATCTGAGTACAAAACTTGATTCCTTGAGTTCAAACCAATGGAGCAACGTTACAACACTTGTGGGGGCACAGACGAAATCCTTACAAGATGCATTCAATACGTCCATTACTGATCTGTCAAGTTCGATTACAACTGTATCGAACTCAATTGCAAATGTATCGAATTCCATTACAAACGTGTCACGTTCGATTGCGAACGTGTCGTCGTTGATGAACGTTTTCGATTCAAATTTAACAGCTACGAACACAAGTATTGCAAATATTACCACAAAATTTACTGATCTGAGTACAAAGATTGACACGTTGAGTGCAGATCAATGGAGTAACGTTACAACACTTGTAGGTGCACAAACAAAATCCTTACAAGATGCATTCAACACGTCCATTACTGATCTGTCAAGTTCGATTACAAATGTATCGAATTCCATTACAAACGTGTCACGTTCGATTGCGAACGTGTCGTCATTAATGAACGTCTTCGATTCAAATTTGACAACAACAAACGCAACAATTTCGGGTATTACTACTAAATTTACTGATCTGAGTACAAAGATTGACACGATGAGTGCCGATCAATGGAGTAACGTTACAACACTTGTAGGTGCACAGACGAAATCGTTACAAGATGCATTCAACACGTCCATTACAGACCTGTCAAGTTCGATTACAACTGTATCGAATTCAATTGCAAATGTATCGAGTTCCATTACAAACGTGTCACGTTCGATTGCGAACGTGTCGTCGTTAATGAACGTCTTCGATTCAAATTTGACAACAACAAACACAAGTATTACAAACATTACAACAAAATTTACTGATCTGAGCACAACTGTTCAAACGATGAGTTCGAATCAATGGGACAGCGTTACAACACTTGTGGGTACACAAACGAAATCTTTACAAGATGCATTCAATACGTCCATTACTGATCTGTCGAATTCAATTACAAATGTTTCGAGTTCCATTACAAACGTGTCACGTTCGATTGCGAACGTGTCGTCGTTAATGAACGTCTTCGATTCAAATTTGACAACAACGAACACGAGCATTGCAAACATTACAACAAAATTTACTGATCTGAGCACAACTGTTCAAACGATGAGTTCGAATCAATGGGACAGTGTTACAACACTTGTGGGTACACAAACGAAATCGTTACAAGATGCATTCAATACATCCATTACTGATTTATCCAACACGATTACAAATGTATCGAGTTCCATTACAAACGTGTCACGTTCGATTGCGAACGTGTCGTCATTAATGAACGTCTTCGATTCAAATTTGACAACAACGAACGCAACAATTTCGGGCATTACAACGAAATTTACTGATCTTAGTACAAAGCTCGATTCGATGAGTTCTGATCAGTGGAGTAATGTTACGACACTTGTAGGTGTACAAACGAAATCCTTACAAGATGCATTCAACACGTCGATTACTGATCTGTCGAGTAAATTCTCGAGTTCGATTGCGAATGTGTCGTCAATAATGAACGTCTTCGATTCAAATTTAACATCAACGAACGAAACAATTTCGGGCATTACAACAAAATTTACTGATCTCAGTGTAACTGTTCAATCTATGAGTGCAGATCAATGGAATAACGTTACAACACTGGTAGGTACACAAACAAAATCGTTACAAGATGCGTTTGATGCTTCATTTACTCAAGTGAATTTATCAGTGACACAAATGAGTACTACTGTAAGATCAGTATCCACACGTATTAATACGGTGTCGAGTAGTTTATTCAAAATATTTGACAGTAGTTTTGTTTCAACAAATGCAACCATTTCGGGTATTTCTGCAAACTTTGCTACTTTAAGTTCTCAAGTTGCATTAATGTCAGCAAATCAATGGACGAATACAACTGCACTCGTGGGTAGTGTAATTGGTACACAACTCGGTTCGTTAAGTTCTTCAATGTGGACAAATGTGAATACCACATTAAACACACAACTTAGTACGATGTCAGGAAGTTTATTCAAATTATTTGATAGTTCAATAAGTAATACGAATGCAACAATTTCGGGCATTACAAAGAATTTCACGGATCTTAGTTCGCAAATTGTAACATTGTCAGCAAATCAATGGACGAATACAACTGCACTCGTGGGTAGTCAAGTTGGATTCTTAAGTTCAACATTATGGACGAATGTCAATTCGAATGTCAATTCACAAATTAATACAATGTCAGGAAGTTTGTTTAAAGTATTTGACAGTAGTTTTGTTTCAACGAACGCAACCATTTCGGGTATTTCACGTAATTTCTTGAGTTTGAGTGATGCTATGTTATCATTGTCTAAAAATCAATGGACGAACACAACGTCACTCGTTGGTACTCAGGTGAGTGCATTGAGTTCAATTATGTGGTTAAATATTTCGAGTGTAAGTTCTCAAATGAGTGCAATGTCCGGAAGTTTATTCAAATTGTTTGATAGTTCATTTGTTTCCACGAATGCAACAATTTCGGGTATTACAAAGAATTTTACGGATCTTAGTGTACAAGTAATGTCATTATCGAAAGATCAATGGACGAACACGACAGCACTCGTTGGTACTCAGGTGAGCGCATTGAGTTCAACAATGTGGTTAACATTGAGCTCAACATCAAATAGTTTATTCAAATTATTTGATAGTTCATTTGTTTCCACGAATGCAACAATTTCGGGTATTACAAAGAATTTTACGGATCTCAGTGTACAAGTCATGTCTTTATCGAAAGATCAATGGACGAACACGACAGCACTCGTTGGTAGTCAAGTGAGTGCATTGAGTTCAACAATGTGGTTAACATTGAGCTCAACATTAAGTTCGACTTCAAGCAGTTTATTCAAATTGTTTGACAGTAGTTTCGTTTCAACGAACGCGACAATTTCGGGTATCACTAAGAATTTTACGGATCTTAGTGTACAAGTCATGTCCTTATCGAAAGATCAATGGACGAACACGACAGCACTCGTCGGTACTCAGGTGAGCGCATTGAGTTCAACAATGTGGTTAACGTTGAGCTCAACATCAAATAGTTTATTCAAATTGTTTGACAGTAGTTTCGTTTCCACGAATGCAACTATTTCGGGTATCTCGCGTAATTTCTTGAGTTTGAGTAATGCAATGTTATCATTGTCGAAAGGTCAATGGACGAACACGACAGCACTCGTCGGTACTCAAGTGAGTGCACTGAGTTCAACAATGTGGTTAACGTTAAGTTCAACATTAAGTTCGACGTCAAATAGTTTATTCAAAATATTTGATAGTTCATTATCGTCAACAAACGCAACAATTTCGGGAATCACTAAGAATTACACTGATCTCAGTGTACAAGTCATGTCTTTATCGAAAGATCAATGGACGAACACGACAGCACTCGTTGGTACTCAGGTGAGTGGTTTGAGTTCGAAAATGTGGGAAAATGTTCTTTCAGTATCCGGAAGTTTATTCAAATTATTCGACAGTTCATTATCGTCAACGAACGCAACCATATCTGGTATTACCAAAAATTACACAGATTTGTCGAGTACGATCATGACACTCTCGAAATCTATGTATGCTGATTATGTACAATCGGCAGCACTCACGGTGTCGTTAAGTACAACTAATCTTTTTGTTGGAAATGCTGCTCAAATTGGCGTCGTGTCTTATTTCGGAGGAAATTATTTATCCGAAAACGGTACTTATGTAGGCGTAGACCTTGTGTACCCAGGGACTGGGACTACAACAGTCCCTATAACAGGAGGAAGATCTCAGGCGGCTGAAATTTGTAACGGTATGCAGAGTTGTATAGGTTTCCAATTTCAAGAAAAAGGTTCGTTTGGTATGTATACAGGTATGCTCGCATGGTTTAAATCTGCACGTGGTCCTCGAACGGGAAATGGCGAATTTTATTATAAAAAGGTACAAAACGGATTAATGACAACAAATTTAGTAGCACAGAATGCAGTTATTAATAATCTTAGTACAACTGGTCAGTTATGTTTTGGAACAAGATGCATTGACAAATCGTGGATTGACGAAATACAAAATACATACGATAGAACACGTTCTATCCGACAAACTGCAGGTTTTGCTATCAATGGTGATGCTACTACGATGCTATTATACGAAGGGGAATATATTTTATTCAATGGTCAATTATTCGACGCGTGGACGAATAACCAATGGGATATAGTATATGTGAATCGTGGATGGGAAGTCGTACTGTGGGATAAAGATATTAATAATGCTGAAATAGCTAGGCTTTGGAACAAAGACAGTGACACACCACTAAGGATGGTTGTAAATAACAATCCATCAGCGTATGGTGCATATTGGAGAGGTTTCTAAAAATCCTCGAGTCCATGTAAAGAATCTGACGATACATTTACTTTCGAGTATTCTGTTACGCGTTTTTCGAAAAAGTTTGTTTTCCCGTTTAAACTTAAATTTGCCATAAACGGGAATGGATTTTCTGTTCCGAAAATTGCACGTTCGAGACCAAGATTCATTCCTAAACGATCAGCAACAAATTGTACATATTGTAACATTAAATTTGCATTCATTCCAACAAATCCTTGTCCTGGTAATGCTTCATGTACGAATTCGGATTCCACGTCTACTGCTTCTTGAATCATTTGAATAATTGTTTGAGATTCGATTGCATTGAAATAATTTCTGTAAAGAAGACATGCAAAATCTGCATGTAAATTTTCATCACGACTAATAAATTCATTTGACGTACCAACGCCTTTGACAAGTTTGTTTTGAGTTTTTAACCAAAAAATTGAACAAAATGATGCCGAAAAATACACTGCTTCGACAATTGCAAACGCAACAAGACGTTGTTGAATTGGAGAATCACGATTCATCCATTTCGCAGCCCATGCGGCTTTTTTCGAAATACTTGGAAAATGTTCAATACTATTCAATAATTGTTCAATACGTACGGGATCTTTTACAAGTGTAAGTAAATGATTCGTATACGTAAGGGAGTGTATGTCTTCCATAAATGCTTGTACATTATAAAATAATTGTGCTTCGGGAATGGAAATCTCACGAATGAAATTTTCGACCAAATTGCTTAATACAATTCGGTCGGAAACTGCAAAAAATCCTAAAATTAATTCAATAAAATGACGCTCTTCAGGTGTCATGGAAAGAAAATCAGGAATATCGGATGTAAAAGGAATTTCACTTTCGAACCAAATCATACTACGTGCTTTGACGTACATATCATTTAAATCCATACGTGTTGCAGGCATAAGCGGTTGGAAATTCATTTTTTTATTAAATTATTTTATTAAGGATTCATTAATTTTTTTTTTGAAAAAACCGTTAACATTTTATTTACGTGTTTCGTTCGATCTGTAAAATAACAAAAAACGCAAAAATACACTGTATTTTTTAAACACTCGATTGTGTATTTTTTACACAAATTAAACACTCGATTGTGTCGAAATGTCAACACCAGAAAGTGACAATAATAATTGTACCGATCTGTTCATAAGTGTTTCGAGGGAAGTTAATCTGTTTTCAATATTTGTTAAAGTTTGTTGAATGATTGTAAAATCAGCGGACAATGGATTTGTCAAATTGACACGTGTGCCTGTGGATGTAATACCATAAATACTACCATCACTTCCAGGTACAATTGAGCAACCATTTTTTAAATTGATACGTTGAATTCCTGAAATGACAGGAGGGTACAAAGGACTCGAATCGAGAATAGCTGGCATTTTAATTCTATTTTTTATATAATATTCTCCGAAAAAAAAAATATAAAAATTTCGTTTGATTTTTTATGAATTTTTTATGATTTTGCATTAAAAAAAATGAAAAATTACGAACAAAATCATTCGATGGCAGATGGGACACCGATTGGTCTCATTCAACAGATTTTGTTTGATGAACAACAACAAAAACAACCAGAAACGTATCATAATAATTCATTACCACAACCGCCTGTACAATACACACCAGAAAGTGAATATACTGACACCCACGATACCCCATACAATCAAAATAATGTACAAAATGACAAAAAACCACAAAAGATTGTTGAACAATTTAATGGACCCGTTGTACAACAACCCTACGTTCCTAATAAAAATATTACAAAGAATAGTAATATGATGAAAACAAGTGTAAAAAATATATTTTATGGATTCATTATTACATTTTTATGTTTCGTGATGTTATATTTTTCAGGAATGAAAGTACCACGTGCAATTTTATTGTCAGTTTTAATTGGAATTATTGTAACGTTTGTGCTCATGAATAATAAATAAATAAATTGAATTCGTCAGTGTAAACGTAATGGATCGAACGGCGGTTTTCTTTTCAATAAAATTGTTTAACTTTACTTAAAAAAATTCGTATACGTATAAAAAAATAGAAGTAAAAATGTCGTCGAAATTCGAATTGCACAAACGTAATATGTTGAATTATTATTCCAACAATCCAGAATCTTTACGTATTTTTATTGAAATTGTAAAAAATAGGAGTACAGTTGTATCCTTACGTTTATTAGATTGGTTTGTTACAAATTATGTCAATGATACATTTCCAGATGATACTCCTGAATCCAAATTACAACGTCAACAACTATTTTTTAGTTATACACAAAATTTAAATTCATATAAAAAAGTATGGTTTGATCCATTTGCACGTGAACTTCCTGATAAAGGTTCACATAAAATTTTATTCGATACGCAAAATATGTCCATGGAATGTCGTTCTGATTCTGAATTAGATCTAGAATGTAATTCTGAACATATAATTGCAACAACCATAGGTCAATTAAATTTTTTTCGTAGTGCCATTGAATATGGTATAATTAATTATGTGTTTGAACATCGTGAAAAAATTCAAGCACATATGATTGCAGGTTTAAATACTCGTAAAACACAAAAAGCAAATCAAAAGAAGAATATTTATCAACCATTAGTTGACGAATGTTATCCTATCAAAACAAATGTTACAAATGTTTTGGATGCTTTCCGTAATGACCCGTCTGTACATGTGACATTTACAGGTTTTTCGTAAATATTTTTTTCATATATTTTGTTTCTATTTTTTTTTGTTTGTATTTCAACAAATAATGATTTTTATACAGCCAATATCTTTAAAATCAAATTCAAAATTAAAAATCAATATTATTTTTTTTGTTTACTTACGACCGTGGCTGCGACGACGGCGGTGGTGGGACTTACGTGATTTTCTATGTTTACGTCCGAATTGAGCACCGGACTTGATCTGAGCTGCTAAAAGATCGGCAGAACCGAAACGGGATCGGCGTTTGCGATGCTTACGGCTTACCTTACGAGATCCCTTACGTTTTCCGAAAGAACTCTTACGTCCCTTGCGTGACTTCCTCATCTTCCTCGACTTGCGTGACTTACGTCCAGATTTACTACGTTTACCGAACGCATTTGCTCCTTCGTCCTTACTATTAGTAGTTTCGCCAAACTTGGAAACACGGCGACGACGGCTGTGGGTTTTACGGCTTCCCTTACGTTTACGTCCGAACGAAGACTTACGTCCCTTACGTGACTTCTTTGATGACTTACGACGGCGTTTACCGAAATTTATAGGAAGTCCTAATTCCTGTCTGGCATAAAGCTGTGCCAAATCTTTTCTGTCTTTGGACTTGACGTATAGCTCATTTGTTGTGGGGTCTCGGTATGCCTTACCTTCAACCTGAAGAGGTCCTGTTGTTTTCTTTGCAACTTTGTCATATTGTTTCTTCGCTTCGTCTTTTTCTTGTTCGCTCATGAAAAGCCTAGGCTTCATTGTACGAGGCTTACTGGTAACAGCATTAATCTCAGCACTTCCTTCGTCGTAAGTCTTGTAAGCAGCCAAGAACACTTCACGAACTTCCTTGATTCTTTTAATCTGTTCAGCCATATCACTATCGAACTGTTGCCAAGGGGTACCGAAAGATTCAAGAATGGCAGTAAGTGTGGGCCATGTCATCGTACGATTGAACAGAATACCATTTTCGTAATCAGTAACATCTGTGCCGTTATCATCAGCAGTGACGAAGAACATATCGTAGTAACGTAAAAAAGTGAATGCGATAACAATAGCAGCAATAAGTGTGAATACACTTATCATCGACTCCTTATAATTAGTAGTATACGTGTAGTTTGCTCCTTTATCAGAATCGAGGTAATTTTTGACAGCCTCTCTGAGATTGTAATCGATTTTACTGTTTGATGAATCTAAACTTAAAGAAGCCGCAAAGTTTCCTGCAGTTGAGTTATTCTTGATAGTGAAAAGTTTAGTGATTTGGTCTCGAAGTTTGATACCTTTATTTCCAGATTTCAACGCGGTCATGGAAGTAACACCAATACTTTGAGCAGTGGTATCCGTTGACATTTTGAGCATTTCGAAAGCTTTGTTCATAAGTTTTTCAGAATCGTAGAACCCCTTTTCGTCACCACTATTAGGATCGATAGTAACCTTCGGTTGAACACTGTGGATAATATTACAAAGAACACGTGTGATACCAACAGAGATCATGATGGGAACACGTTCATCCATCTGGAATTTGACAGGGGTGCCCTGGGTAGTCTGTGTAGCACCTCTTGTAATATTTAATTTGTCATGAATATCAGTGACAGGTTTGACAAACGCAAGGAAATCCAGACAAGACATTTCTTTAAAACGTTCTTCTACGTCAGTAGTGTTAATGTTATTCCTTTCGTGTAAAAATTCGGAAATGACAGCAGCCTCAGCTAAACCATTGTCTTTACGTTTCGGGCGTTGTGCAAGAGCGGCCTGTTGTTGTCTCTGAAGAGACTCCAGTGCTAGATTACGTCCCCTGACCTCCAGCTGAAGACCAGTATTTCGGAGAGATTTAGATTTTGAATTTGAATTTCTCGACATATGAAAATTGAATTATTCTTTGTTTGAAGTAAAGACAATTTTTTTTTATATTTTTTTTTAATTCGAAAAAAAAATTATTTTGTATAACCACGTTCTTCCATTAATGTTTTTAAATCTTTTGGAGCACTTGACATACGTGGATCTTCTGCAAGTAATGGATCTTCAATAAAATCATCAAAAAGACGTTCACGTTTACCGGAAGTTTCTTGATCATCTAAATCATTAAACCCTTTTGCATTTTGTACTCCGGACATATCTTTGGAATGTATTTCAACAACTTCTGATTTTTCAAATTTATTCGTCATTTGTTGTTTTCCACTTGCGATTTCATTTGGTAATGAACCTTTTGCATCGTATGCTTTAATTTTACAAAATAATAAAATAGATTTTCTTCCATTAAAAATTTGTGGCGCAATTTTTCCATGTGGGCTTGTAATGAATAAACACGGTGTACATTTTAAACTTGGTGGATAATTATTATTCGTAAGTACACTTTCGATATCAATAACTTCGATACGATCTTGTGTTCTTTCTTCTAATTGACGTAAATCTTTGATTGTTTCTTTCGAATGTTGACAACGACTCCAAATATACAAAAAAATTTGTGAATTCGGATCGACTTGTAATATATTTTGTGCTTGTGTATGAGGATTTAAATTCATTTTTGAAAAGTTCAAAGCACTTTTTTTTTATTTTTTTATGAAAAGTATAAATAAAATTTAATAAAATAAACATGCAAATTTTTGTCAAAACATTGACAGGAAAAACAATCACACTTGATGTTGAACCAAGTGACACGATCGAAAACGTAAAAACAAAAATACAAGACAAAGAGGGTAAGTAAAATGCCCAGAAAAGTCACTATGAAAATAGTTTTGGCTAGTAAATGTAATGTTATTTACATTTGCGACATACCTTATAATGCCGGGAAACTCCTTAGAGCTTGAGTTACGCAAAAATTGTTGAAAAATAATTTTTAAGTCAAGGTAATGACTTCGATGAACGTAAAAACACTCAAGATTGGACAATCCGCGGGTAAAATACCTAAGTTCGACAAGAAAATGACAAGAATATGGTATTCCCTCAACGACCGCACGGGTATGGGCTTGAGAATTTTGGTCAAATTCAATGATAGCTTAAGATACAGTCTAGTCGTACGAGAAATCGTACGTGGAGGACGATTCCTCCCGATCAACAACGTCTTATATTTTCCGGTAAACAACTTGAAGACGGCCGTACGTTATCGGATTATAACGTACAAAAAGAAAGTACTCTTCATTTAGTATTACGTTTACGTGGTGGTTCACAAACGTTGACAATTACAACAGGTCATGGAAAAAAAAAAAACGTCGATTCATTTGATGAAGTATACTCTGGTATTACGAGTGGAGAAAATTTTATTTTAAATAAAACTTATCCAGGAACAGGAAAACCAATTGATTTAAAAATGCATTACCTTCCTCAATGTCCGTATTCCAAACGTGCATTAATGACATTACTTGATTTCCCTCATAGTTTAAATGTTCATTTTTTTAACGGGTTTCCACCACAACAACGTGCAAAAGTTAAAAAATATATTCATAATTATCAAAGACTACACAATATTTCTTTAAATGCAAACAGCATGCCTCAATTGTTTACAGAAGGATTTCCACTTGGTGGAAGTGATACTCTTCGTGAACGTTTGGAACAATTAGTACAACAATAATTTCATTTAATCCAATTCAATAAATTGAAAAGCACTCGAATGTTGAACATTTACAGTTTCTGAAAAATTTGTTACAAAAGTTTCAAAAAACGGTGTAATATTACGTAAAAAATGTACACCGACAATAATTTGAATAGAAGTGTCAGAAATGAAAATAGCTTGTTGTCTTGTACGTACTTTTTGTACTTGTAAATCCCACATTGTATTTTCAATTGTATAATGAACTGTATTACCATAACATTCTACAATTGGAATTGTATTTTTAACAAGAGGATCATTTTGAAAAGATTCTTGAATTTTACGGACAAAGGGTTTTGGTATACATTTTTGGAAATATTTTGTTTGTGTATCAAAAAACCCAAACGTAATCATAAAAATTGTATCGGGATCATATGTAAAATGTCGAATAAGAGTGTTCATTTTTTATAAAAATAATATTTTACTACATTAATTTAAAAAATCAGGTAATTCTTCAATATCATCCATAGACAACTGTTTCTCTTCAGCAATCGTTGGAAGTTTTTCTTCATTTTCTACAGATTCTTCTACTACAGGCGCGGGGGATACTTCGGTTTCAGGTTCGGGTTCGGATGTAGTATATGTTTGTATGGGTTGAGGTTCGGGTTCGGATGTAGTATATGTTTGTATGGATTGAGGTTGAGGTTCGGGTTCGGGTTTGTTTTTATTTTGATGAACTTTGACTTGTAAATCTTGATGACTTTTGAACAACCGATGTAAAATAATGAATTGTTCTTTATACTGTTTATCAATGTTTTCAAGTTTCTTTTGAATGAGCCAAATAATTAAAGCAATAGCAAGAATGAGAAAAATAAATCCCCATAATTGAAAATGTTGCATACGTAAAATTGTTTGAAAAGGATTCGGGGGTTCATGTTTTTGTCCGACGCCTAAAACTTGCGCAACACGTTGTAATGTCGAAGTTGACGAATCAATCATTCTTTTTTTAATTTAATGATAAGATATTCATTAATGTTATTTACACGCAAAATGTTAACGTCCGAAAATTTTTTCAACATTGAGATTCAAAAGTACTACTGCAAAACTCATAACAAACATACATGAAGCAAACAATGAATAAAATTTCACACCACGTAATTGTCGAAGTCTTTGAAGTTGTTGAATAAAATCTTGAACATTAAATATGAGAACTTTTTTAATTTCACGTCCAAGGATTTCTATTTTCAAAATGGGAGATCCGAATTCTTCAAAAATTATACAGCCAATATCATAATTTGACGGATCACGTAATAAATGAGGTAAGATTGAAAAACATTGATCGACAATCGTTCGATTTGTATAATAATTACAAATTAATAAATTTTCGATAGTATCATGTATCGTTACGGTCGGTTTTTCTTTTGATTTTTTAACAAACGCGGAGTTATAATATTCTGTACTTGCGTAAAATAATTCTTCGAGATATTTCCTATGTTCCTGAAGTTCTCTACGCATCATTTTTTCTTTTTATTTTTTAATCTTTTTTTTAATTAATTAATCAGATTCATGAAATTTATTTTCATGTTCTTGCACTTTTTCTTTGAGTTGTTCAACTTCACGTGTGAGTTGTTGAATACTCTTCACGAGGTAAGGAATGATACGTTCGTGTCGGATACCACGTATGGGTCCATTCACGTCATCACCACCTCCCATTGCAAGATATGTCAATGGAAGAACTTCGTGAATTTCTTGAGCAATGAAACCAACATCGCGTGTATTACGTCTGGGTTCGTAATGAATATCATCTTTCCATGTGAACTCAACAGGACGTAATTTCATCACGAGATCTTCGAGTACACAATCATCAAGTTCTACAACGTCTTTCTTCAATCGGAAATCGGATGAATTGTAGAATGCAATAATGTCACCACTTGCACGTACTTCATTTCCTGCATAAATGTTACTCACAACACTCAAGTTCAATCCAATGTATACATTCGATAATACACTCAAGTTCGAACAGTATGTTGTACCAATCACACTTAATGTACGTCCGATGTATACATCCGAAATTACACTCACATTCGTAGTACTCAGACTTGCATAAATGATATTGCTGATTAAGTTCAGACTCAGACGAGTGTTGTAACTCAAATCAGAAATCTGATTCCAGTGCTGAAGACTCACGGTACTCAATGCACCTGACAGTGACATCAACGAAGCATTGACATTGGAAATGCTGCTTGAAATACTATTCAGACTCAGACGTGTCTCATAGCTCAAAGTGCTAATCGTATTCCAATGCTGGAGGCTTACGGTACTGAGAGCACCTGAAAGACTCATCAGTGAAGCGTTTACGTTGGAAATGCTGTCTGAAATCGAGTTCAGACTCAGACGTGTATTGTAAGATAGATCGGAGATTTGGTTCCAATGCTGGAGGCTTACGGTACTCAGTGCACCTGAAAGTGACATCAACGACGCGTTTACGTTGGAAATGCTGTCTGAAATCGAGTTCAGACTCAGACGTGTATTGTAACTCAAAGTGCTCAGTGTATTCCATTGGTTGAGACTTACGGTACTGAGAGCACCAGACAAACTCATCAACGAAGCGTTCACTGTTGACAGATTATCCGAGATTGAGTTCAGACTCAGACGTGTATTGTAAGACAAATCGGAGATTTGGTTCCAATGCTGGAGGCTTACTGTACTCAGTGCACCTGACAGTGACATCAACGAAGCATTTGTTGACGAAAGATTACTTGAAATTGAGTTCAGACTCAGACGTGTATTGTAACTGAGGTCCGAGATTTGGTTCCACTGGTTGATACTAACAGTGCTAAGAGCACCTGACAAACTCATCAATGAAGCATTTACTGTGGAAATGCTGCTTGAGATACTATTCAAACTCAGACGTGTGTTGTAGCTCAAATCGGAAATCTGATTCCAATGTTGGAGACTGACGGTACTCAGTGCACCTGACAAACTCATTAATGAAGCATTTGTCGAAGACAAACTGCTTGAGATACTGTTCAGACTCAGACGTGTATTGTAACTGAGGTCCGAGATTTGATTCCACTGGTTGAGACTAACAGTGCTAAGAGCACCTGACAGTGACATCAGTGAAGCATTCACAACACTAACACGATCAGAAATGCTATTCAGACTCAGACGTGTCTCGTAACTTAACAAACTGATATTATCCCAATGAACAATACTCATCAGACTCAGATTATTCGACACGGTGTATGTACGATTCGACATTGTACTAATATTAAATGTTGTACCACCACCGTTCTTCAATTGCCATTCACCAGCGTTTGTGAGTGTAATTGTTGCATAATCAGTTGTACCATTTACTGCGACTTCAATACCTGCACCATCGGGTAATGTACCGCCTTGATTCAGAGTAATAACATGATCACTTACAATCATTTCAGTAGTATTAATGGTAGTAACAGCACCTTGGACTGTAAGATTACCAGTGATGTATACGTTATCGTTTGCAGTTCCGACATAAATTGCCTGTGCTGCAGCAACGCCACCAATTGTAATCGAATCAGCGAATTCTCCAATGACGATGTCATTATTTGTTCTACTAATGCACCATTGAATACTACTAATATTGTTCCATTGTGTTGTTGACATAGTGTAAGTAGTATTTGAAATGGTACTTAAATTGAAGGTTGTACCACCGTAATTCATAAGTTCCCATTCGCCAAGACTGTTAAATTTCAAAGTACCAGCAGCGGTAGATGCATTCGATACAAATGTAAATCCAACACCTGATAATGATGTACCACCTGCATTAAGTGTAATCAAAGGATCACGAATTTGTAAATCCGCAGTTGCTAAATTAATGGTTGTAGCGGACACTGTAATTGTTGTAGCAGATAAATTAATAGTATCTCCAGTATTTTGACCGATGTTAATTATTTGATTGCCAGTACCACCAATATGAATTGTACCAAAATTAGAACCGACACGTACGGTGTTATAAATACCAGCAGTTGATGTAACAGTTACAGCTGTTTCGATGATACTCACACGATTAGAAACATTAATAATTTCAGTCCAGTGCTGGAGACTGACGGTACTCAAAGCACCCGAAAGACTCATCAATGAAGCATTCACAACACTAACACGATCAGAAATACTGTTCAGACTCAAACGTGTCTCATAGCTCAAAGTGCTAATCGTATTCCAATGTTGTAAGCTCACGGTACTCAATGCACCTGACAAACTCATTAATGAAGCATTTGTTGACGAAAGATTGTCCGAAATGGTGTTCAGACTCAATCGAGTGTTGTAAGACAAATCTGAGATTTGATTCCAGTGCTGGAGACTCACGGTACTCAATGCACCCGAAAGACTCATCAATGAAGCATTCACAACACTAACACGATCCGAAATGCTGTTCAGACTCAAACGTGTACTATAAGACAAATCCGAGATTTGATTCCAATGTTGGAGACTAACGGTACTCAATGCGCCCGAAAGACTCATTAATGAAGCGTTGACGGTCGAGAGGTCACTTGAAATCGAGTTCAGACTCAGACGTGTCTCATAACTCAAAGTGCTCAATGTATTCCAGTGCTGTAGACTCACGGTACTTAAAGCACCTGAAAGACTCATCAACGAAGCATTCACAACACTAACACGATCAGAAATACTATTCAGGCTCAGTCGTGTCTCGTAACTCAAAGTACTAAGTGCATCCCAGTGTTGGAGACTCACGGTACTCAAAGCACCTGACAGTGACATAAGTGAAGCATTCGTGGATGAAAGATCACTTGAGATAGTATTCAGACTCAGACGTGTATTGTAACTGAGGTCCGAGATTTGATTCCAGTGCTGGAGACTCACGGTACTCAAAGCACCCGAAAGACTCATTAACGAAGCATTCACGACACTAACACGATCCGAAATGCTATTCAGACTCAGACGTGTCTCGTAACTCAAAGTACTCAGTGCATCCCAATGTTGGAGGCTTACGGTACTAAGAGCACCCGACAGTGACATCAGTGAAGCATTTACGTTGGAAAGATCACTTGAGATCGAGTTCAGACTCAGACGTGTGTTGTTGCTTAAATTACTGATTTGAGCCCATTGGTTAAGACTAACATTAAGAACAGCACCAGAAAGACTCATAAGTGAAGCATTTGTTGTGGACAGATTACTTGAGATACTATTCAGACTCAAACGTGTCTCGTAACTCAAAGTACTAATTTGATCCCAATGTGTTGTACTAATAGTGTCGACAGTGTAACTCAATGATGACAGATCACTTCCCGCAACGCCAAGAACGTAATTCGAAAGTGACATAAGTTCAGTCCAATGTGTAAGACTCACAGTGCTCAAAGCACCTGATAAACTCATAAGTGAAGCATTTGTTGATGACAAATTGTTCGAAATCGAGTTCAGACTCAGACGTGTCTCGTAAGACAATGTGCTAATTTGAGCCCAGTGTGCAACGCTCATGGTGTAATTTGTATTCGAGATTGTACTGAAATTAAAGACAGTTCCTCCATAATTTTTAGCTTCCCATTCGCCAGCATTGTTGAGCGTAAGTGTCGCAGCTTGATTGGAAGTACCTGAGACAACAGCAATACCCGCACCGCCAAGTGTAAATGCACCTTTGTTCAGAGTAATTAATGCATCGTCAACTTCAATATTTGTAGTTTGAACAGCAACGAGTGTACCCGAAATTACAACAGTGTCATTTGCTGTACCGATCATGATTGTCTGAGATGTTCCGGCATGATTAGGTCCACCGATGTAAATATTCTCAACACTTTGTCCAATATAAATATTGTTGAAGTTATCACGTGACAAGATGTATTCCATTGAACTCATTTGTGAAATGAGAGTATTCACACTTACACTTGTGACAGTATAAAGATTACTCGAAATACTCACAATCGTAGTCCAATGATCCACAGACATATTACTAAGAGCACCCGAAAGACTCATCAGTGAAGCATTTGTTGATGAAAGGTTACTTGAAATCGAGTTCAGACTCAAACGTGTATTGTAGCTCAAATCAGAAATCTGATTCCAGTGAGCAACGCTTACAGTACTAAGAGCACCCGAAAGTGACATCAGTGAAGCATTCACAACACTAACACGATCAGAAATGCTGTTCAGACTCAGACGTGTCTCGTAACTCAAAGTACTCAGTGCATCCCAGTGAGCAACGCTTACGGTACTAAGAGCACCTGACAATGACATCAGTGAAGCATTTGTCGAAGACAAATTGTCTGAAATTGAGTTCAGACTCAGACGTGTATTGTAACTCAAGTCCGAAATCTGATTCCAATGTTGTAAGCTCACGGTACTCAGTGCACCTGACAGACTCATCAATGAAGCATTCACGACACTAACACGATCAGAAATACTATTCAAACTCAAACGTGTCTCGTAACTCAATGTGCTCAGTGTGTCCCAATGAGCAACACTTACGCTACTAAGAGCACCCGAAAGACTCATCAATGAAGCATTCACAACACTAACACGATCAGAAATGCTGTTCAGACTCAGACGTGTGTTGTAACTGAGGTCCGAGATTTGGTTCCAGTGCTGGAGACTCACTGTACTCAGTGCACCTGACAGACTCATCAATGAAGCATTCACAACACTAACACGATCCGAAATGCTGTTCAGACTCAGACGTGTCTCGTAACTCAATGTGCTCAATGTGTCCCAGTGTTGAACACTTACGGTACTAAGAGCACCCGAAAGACTCATCAATGAAGCATTCACGACACTAACACGATCAGAAATGCTGTTCAGACTCAGACGTGTGTTGTAACTGAGGTCCGAGATTTGGTTCCAGTGCTGGAGACTCACTGTACTCAGTGCACCCGAAAGACTCATTAATGAAGCATTTGTTGACGAAAGATCACTTGAAATACTGTTCAGACTCAAACGGGTATTGTAAGACAAATCCGAGATTTGATTCCAGTGCTGGAGACTCACTGTACTGAGAGCACCTGAAAGACTCATTAATGAAGCATTTGTTGACGAAAGATTGTCCGAAATGGTGTTCAGACTCAATCGAGTGTTGTAAGACAAATCAGAAATTTGATTCCAATGTTGTAAGCTGACGGTGCTCAATGCACCCGAAAGACTCATCAATGAAGCATTCACAACACTAACACGATCCGAAATACTGTTCAGACTCAGACGTGTGTTGTAACTGAGGTCCGAGATTTGATTCCAGTGAGCAAGACTGACGGTACTGAGTGCACCTGACAAACTCATCAGTGAAGCATTCACAATCGACAGATTGTCAGAAATCGAGTTCAGACTCAGACGTGTCTCATTGCTCAGATTGCTAATTTGATTCCAATGTTGTAAGCTGACGGTACTCAGTGCACCCGAAAGACTCATCAGTGAAGCATTGACATTTGACAGATTGTTCGAAATGCTGTTCAGACTTAGACGTGTGTTGTAAGATAAGTCACTAATTTGATCCCATTGTGATGTCGAAATATTGTTAATATTTGACGAAATGACACTAAGGTTGTAATCCACACCATCGATTGTAATCGAAGGATCACTTACACGTAAATTAGTAGCATTAATTGTTACAAGTGCACCTGAAATAATAACGTTCGATGACGAATCACCAATACGTACAATAGGATTCACAATACGTACAACATCAGCTGCACTACCAACATAAATTGTATTTGTGGCGGGATCGTAGAAAAGACCTGCTTGATTAATAAATGTTTGGTAAGATAAATAACTAATCACGTTCCAATGTTGGAGACTCACGGTACTCAAAGCACCTGACAAACTCATCAGTGAAGCATTCACGACACTAACACGATCAGAAATGCTGTTCAAACTCAGACGTGTATTATAACTCAAGTCCGAAATTTGGTTCCAATGTTGTAAGCTGACAGTACTGAGTGTATCTGAAATAGAATTTAGACTCAGACGTGTATTGTAACTGAGATTGCTGATTTGATTCCAGTGTGCAACACTTACAGTATCCACAGTGTAACTTACGTTACTGATTTGTGCCCAATGTGCAACGCTCATGGTGTAATTAGTATTCGAGATTGTGCTCAAATTAAATGTCGTACCACCATAATTCATAGCTTCCCATTCACCAGCGACGTTGAGCTTCAGTGTCGCAGCTTGTGTCGAAGCACCTGAGACAACTGCAATACCTGCACCACCGAGTGTAAACGCTCCAACGTTTAATGTCATGAGGGCGTCGTGTACTTCTGTATTTGTCGTCTGAACAGCAACGAGTGTACCTGAAATTACAACGGTGTCATTTGCTGTACCGATAGTAATCGTTTGAGTTGTACTATTATCAGGTGAACCAATAAAAATACTTGCAGCACTTTGTCCGATGTAAACATTGTTCGAATTATCACGTGACACGACGTATTGCATGGAACTCATTTGTGAAATAAGAGTATTTACACTTACACTTGTGACATTGTACAGATTATTCGATACGCTCATAATTGTAGTCCAATGTTGTTCGCTCACGGTACTTAAAGAACTACTAATAGAATTTAACGACAGACGTGTACTGTAACTCAGTGAACTAATGTCTTGTGCGTTTGTATAGACCGCGTTACTAATAGTAGTAAGATCCGCACCTGTAGCTGTGACAACAAATGATGATAAACTCATCAATGCATCCCAGTGAGCAACGCTCACGGTGCTCAATGCACCTGACAATGACATCAGTGAAGCATTGACTGTCGACAGATTGTCAGAAATACTATTCAGACTCAGACGTGTGTTGTAACTAAGATTGCTGATTTGATTCCAGTGTTGGAGACTCACGGTGCTCAGAGCACCTGACAAACTCATAAGCGAAGCATTCACAACACTAACACGATCAGAAATACTATTCAGACTCAGACGTGTCTCGTAGGATAAATTGCTAATTTGGTCCCAATGTTGAAGGCTCACGGTACTTAAAGTGTCAGATAATGACATCAGAGATTCGTTTGTCAAACTTAGATTTGCAGAAACCTGATTTATCTGGAACGAAAGCCCGTCATTGAACATCGATAAATTGTAACTCACGTTACTGATTTGGTTCCAATGTTGTAAGCTCACGGTACTTAAAGCACCTGACAAACTCATCAGTGAAGCATTCACAATCGACAGATTGTTAGAAATCGAGTTCAGACTTAGACGTGTCTCATTGCTCAACGAACTAAGTTCGTTCCAATGTTGAAGACTCACGGTACTCAATGCACCCGAAAGACTCATTAATGAAGCATTCACAATCGACAGATTGTCAGAAATTGAGTTCAGACTCAGACGTGTACTATAAGACAAATCGGAGATTTGGTTCCAATGAGCTACACTTACGGTACTCAATGCACCTGAAAGACTCATTAATGAAGCATTTGTTGACGAAAGATTGTCCGAAATGGTGTTCAGACTCAGACGTGTGTTGTAACTGAGGTCCGAAATTTGATTCCAATGTTGTAAACTGACGGTGCTCAATGCACCCGACAGTGACATTAATGAAGCATTTGTTGATGAAAGGTTACTTGAGATCGAGTTCAGACTTAGACGTGTCTCATTACTCAACGAACTAAGTTCGTTCCAATGCTGGAGACTTACAGTACTCAATGCGCCCGAAAGTGACATTAATGAAGCATTTACTGTGGAAATGCTACTAGAGATACTATTCAGACTTAATCGAGTGTTGTAAGACAGATCAGAAATTTGATTCCAATGTTGGAGACTCACGGTACTCAATGCACCTGACAGCGACATTAATGACGCGTTCGTGGACGAAAGATCACTTGAGATACTATCGAGACTCAGACGTGTCTCATTACTGAGCGTGCTCAGTGCATTCCAATGTTGGAGACTCACGGTGCTCAATGCACCTGATAAACTCATAAGTGAAGCATTTGTTGATGACAAATTGTTCGAAATCGAGTTCAGACTCAGACGTGTCTCATTGCTCAACGAACTAAGTTCGTTCCAATGCTGGAGACTCACGGTACTCAATGCACCCGAAAGTGACATTAATGACGCATTTGTCGAAGACAAACTGCTAGAAATGCTGTTCAGGCTCAGACGTGTCTCATTACTGAGCGTGCTCAGTGCATTCCATTGTGTGGTACTGACACCGTATACAGTGTAACTTAAGGATGAGAGATCACTTCCTGCAACCCCAAGAACGTAATTTGAAAGTGACATAAGTTCATTCCAATGTGTAAGACTTACAGTACTCAGTGCACCCGAAAGACTGATAATAGTATCCCAATGTGTAGTACTAATGTTATTGACAGTGAAACTAAGTTGATTTAATGAAATGCTGGCATTATAAATATTTTGAGAATTTACTTGAACACGTCCACTCAAATCAGTTACACTCAGACTAATATGTGAAATTGCATCCCAATGACTTGTGCTAATAACATTTGTCACAAAACTTAAATTATTTAAAGTAGCATTCGTATACGAAAGATCGGAGATAGTATTACTAAGTCTTGAACTAATTTCAGTTACACTAAGACTTACGGTGCTGATAGCATTCCAATGTGTAATTGACGTGTTACTTAAACTACTTGACAGATTATTCACAGTTCCACTAAGAGACCATACGTTCACGGAATTGGTTTGAATACGTCCACTCAAATCAGTCACACTGAGACTTAATAAACTCACATTCGAGCTAATTGTATTCACAAGTCCTGAAACGGTATTGAGATCACCTGAAATTGAGTTTAAACTCATACGTGTACTATAACTCAAAGAACTGATATCAGTGACGTTCGTGTACACTTGTGTACTTAAAGTACGTAAAACAATACTTTGTCCATCTGTACCTTTCGCAACCCATTGACCATTCGTGTCAAGATTAAATGTAGCAGCTGATTGATTACCATTCAGTTCCACATTAATACCTGCACTTGTTGCTGTTGTACCATTTTTATTTACGAGGATGTAAGGATTTTCAACATTTAAATAACTTGCTGAAATATTCACACTCAAACCACCGATCACGACAGTATCATTTGTACCACCGACGTAAATTGTGTGTGAAATTGCACCTGTATAACCAATGTAAATATTTCCCGAAATGGTATCAGCAAAGTATACATCATCTGTACTACTTCTTCGAACAACATATTCAAGTGAACTTAATTTCGCAGCATGCGAATCCATGGAAAGACCAAGATTTGTACTCAGAGAAAGTACAGCACCTGAAAGTGACAGTAAACTTACGTTCAGATTATTTGCACTTAAACTAATATTCGAAATTGCGTTCCAATGTGTGGTTGATACATTATTTAAATTTCCACTCACGGACCACACGTTCACCGAATTTGTTTGCACACGTCCACTGAGGTCAGTGACACTAAGACTGACGGTACTGATAGCACTCCATTGTGTTGTACTAATTGTATTAACAGTTCCAGTTAATGTATTTACGGTACCACTCACGGACCATACGTTTACTGAGTTTGTTTGGACACGTCCACTGAGGTCAGTGACACTAAGACTGACGGTACTGATAGCACTCCATTGTGTCGTACTCATGGTATTGACGTTTCCAGAAAGGTTATTAAGTGTACCACTCGTTGACCATAAATTTCCTGAAACTGTAGCCAAACGTCCACTAATTTCTGTCACACTGAGACTCACGGTGCTGATTGCGTTCCATTGTGTTGTACTATTTGTTGCAACAGTTCCACTCAGTGACCAAATATTTGCAGAGTTTGTTAACATTTTTGAACTCAGATCAATCACACTCAAACTGATAAAGTACTGCGCTGCTGAATTATTAAAAATCCAACCTTGCTGAGTCGTAAGAGTTGCATTTACAGCAGTGCTTGTATTATTTGCGAAACCACTTAAACTATTGACGTTGAAGCTGAGTAATGAAATTGCAGACCATTGTGTAAATGATGCAAAACTTTGTGCACTTACTTGATTCGCAGCACCTAAATTCTGGTACAGAGTGTAACTCAAATTACTCAAATCAGCTGTGTTCTGTACTGTACTTACACCAGTAACACTCAAAGTGTAACTCACGTTACTAATCGCATTCCATTGTGTTGTGGAATTTGTTTGTACACGTCCACTAATTTCAGTCACACTGAGACTCACGGTACTGATCGCGCCCCATTGTGTTGTACTCATGGTTTGTACGTTTCCTGAGAGCGCATTGACGGTACCACTCACGGACCATACGTTCACTGAGTTTGTTTGGACACGTCCGCTCAGTTCAGTCACACTGAGACTCACTGTGCTAATTGCACTCCATTGTGTTGTACTCATGGTTTGTACATTTCCTGAGAGTGCATTGACGGTGCCACTCACGGACCATACGTTCACAGAGTTCGTTTGTACACGTCCACTGAGATCGGTGACGCTGAGACTAACGGTGCTAATTGCACCCCATTGTGTTGTACTCATGGTTTGTACATTTCCTGAGAGTGCATTGACGGTACCACTCACGGACCAAACGTTCACAGAGTTCGTTTGCACACGTCCGCTCAATTCAGTCACACTGAGACTTACGGTACTGATAGCACTCCATTGTGTCGTACTCATTGTTTGCACATTACCCGAGAGTGCATTCACGGTACCACTCACGGACCAAACGTTCACGGAGTTCGTTTGCACACGTCCACTAAGGTCGGTCACACTGAGACTGACGGTGCTGATCGCGCCCCATTGTGTAGTACTAATTGTATTCACGGTTCCAGTTAATGTATTTACTGTTCCACTCACGGACCAAATATTTACGGAATTTGTCTGAACACGTCCACTAATTTCAGTGACACTGAGACTTACGGTACTGATCGCGCTCCATTGTGTCGTACTCATTGTTTGCACATTACCCGAGAGTGCATTCACGGTACCACTTACGGACCAAACGTTCACGGAGTTCGTTTGCACACGTCCACTAAGGTCGGTCACACTGAGACTGACGGTGCTGATCGCGCTCCATTGTGTTGTACTCATTGTGTTCACATTACCCGAGAGTGCATTCACGGTACCACTTACGGACCAAACGTTCACTGAGTTCGTTTGGATACGTCCACTAAGGTCAGTTACACTGAGACTGACGGTGCTGATCGCGCCCCATTGTGTAGTACTAATTGTATTTACAGTTCCACTTAAAGTAAATACACGGTAACTAATTGCAGAAACATCCGCACCTCCGACGCCGTTTAATCTGTATGAGATATTTGAAACATCATTAATAATATTTGATTGTGTACCTGAGATTGTAAAAACTTGAGAGCTAATTGTAGAAACTGCCGTGCTAATATTTGACACGGTAGTACTTAAATTATTGACAGTGTTACTTACGGCACTAATTGTATTCCAATGAGTTGTACTCATGGTATTGACGTTTCCCGATAATATATTTACAGTGTTAGAAACAGTACTAATGGCACCCCATTGAGTTGAAGACAAATTATTTAAATTATTAATAGTTGTGTTTAATGTATTAGAAACATTGGATAATGCAGATGAAATGTTTGAAACAGTCGAAGATAGTGTGTATACATTTGTACTTAATGAATTTAAACGATTTGAAATATTAAAAACATCCGTACTTAATGTACCAATATTTGCACCTTCTAAATTAAAAACAGTTGAACTTAATGTATTTATTTGGTTTGATAAATTGTTAACATTGGAACTGATTGTAGTAATTGACGAATTTGTTGTACTTTGAAAAGAAAGAACGTCAATACTTGTTGTATTATTTTGTATTCGAATATCATTCGTTGAAGTAACGAGAAAAGTAACTGCGTTACTCAAAATGAGACGTCCGCCTCGTAATGAAATGTTATTAGAATTGTAGGACATTTTTTAATGTATTAATTCTTTACAAAAGGAGTCGATAATTTTTTTCTCTTAAAAAACGTAAGTTCATTGAATTAATTTTAACAAAACAAGACAATCATTTTTTATAAATGTCATATACGAATAATCAAAAGTACACCACAACGACTCATTTAAATCACGTTCAAATTCTTCACATTTCGACACAATAGCTTCGAGAAGTACACGTGACCAATAAAATTCTTTCATAAATATCTTTCGAATAAAAAATGAAAAAAACTGTTCTAAATGAATTTCAAACAGATCATATTGCTTTGAACGACGATAAGCATTCAAAGCAACAATATAATGATTTAATATACGTCCTGCGTCGCGAATTTTCATAATTTTTTATTTATTTTATTTTTTATTTATTCATTTTCACAAAAGTCAACATACTGAATTTTTTCGTTATTTCGTACACGATCGAATAGTTCGAAAAATCCACAATTGTGCACAACGAGTACACGTGATTCTTCGGGTTTTTCAAATCCTTCAATTGACGAACCTAAGAATGTATTATACATCCATGCTTCTAACGATTTCGAATGTTTTGTATGAATAACATATCCAACTTTTTTATGATTACTCAATATCACTTTTGCAATTTCACGTTCGGAATCTGTGAATTTCGGATTTACCCACACGACACGTCGGTTCATAACAAACGTTGGAAGAAGTTCACCTGCAACTTTCAAAAATTCATTACAACGTCGGAGTGTGATATTGTCATTCTGTAATTTTTGTGCATGTTCGAATGTCATTGTTTCCCAACGTCTTGCAACTGATTCCCATGTATAATTTTCGAGAATGAATTCACGCATACATTGACGATCGTAATCAGTTACATCTTTTGACATTTCTTGACGAATGAAATCACGTAAACGATATTGTGGAATATCATACAAACCTTGTGAAGAATCATTCGGATGACGTAATTCTGCAGGACCAAGACCTTCTGTTACCATACGATCATCTGGAATTGTATACATTACCGGCCGACGTGCTGACGTGTATCCTTTTGTGTTTAACCATTGAATATATTTATTAATTTTTTCTTCAACAGCGCCAATTTTTGTAACAATCGGGAATGCACCGTAATACATTGCCTTGGTTAAACTAATACAATCGGTTTCGATAAAACGTGTAATATAATAAAAGAATTTACCATTATTGTAAAGTTTTGCAACGTCGACTTCAGAGATTTTTTGTAAAAGTTCAATATTATGTTGAATTTTATTCCATTTCTCAACAAGACCTTCAGGCATATCTTGGAAACCATACGCCCATGCATTTTTCACGGTATTCAATGCTTTCGTACAATTCACGGTATCAATGAAACACGTCAGTCCACGATCGGGGCGGGACGTATTAATAAATGTGTATTCACGTTCTGAACTATTTTTTGTTTCGGATGTTTCTACAAGTGGATCGAATCCATTTGGTATAACAATACATTTTTCGTGTAAATCATTCGGGACGCATGTGTTTTTATGGTGTTCACTTTTCACCATAATGAAATCAGCAGGTGACATCACTCCAGGAACGTGAACTGAAATTTGATCGTGAATATCAATTGCAATTTTACCACTTTTATGCGGACCTTTGAAATTATCAAGTAATCCAGGATCTCTCCATACGATTGTTAAATCGGCTTCATCGTTTGCATTCCAGAATTCATACGGTTTCCAACAAACACCTGTGTCAGGATCGATACGTCCGAATTTACGAAGATCTGAGAGTTCACCCGATTGTTGAATGAGTTCTTCGGACCATTTCGAGAATACGACAACTTTTGCACCCAAGAGTAATGAAAAATATTTCGTAATCCATTTTACGGCTTCTTCGGAACCACCCCAATTGGGACAACGTTCGAATGCATTCCATGCAAAATTATTTGACGTTGGTGGACATATGTACGCAATACGTAAATTTGAATGTTTTTCAGATATATTACGTGAACTGATGTGTGAAAAATGATCAAGACTTAATGTTTTACGAAACATTTTGAATCGATGTGCGTTTTCGATACCGAATTGTGTACGATAATAAAGATCACGTATACGTTCATGATCATTTGTAAGTGTTTTGACAAGATCGACAAATATTTTACCTTTGCGTTCGGTGGGATTTCGTGACAACATGACCTGTTCAATTTGTTCAACCACAGCACGTTCTTCAGCAGTCATTACGGTATTTTTATAACTCACATGTTTCTCGTTCGGATCACTCGGTCCGTATGTTCGACGTACGATTGTGTTGTTATCGTGTGTCAATTGACAAATTACAAATGAACTCGGAATATTCATTGCTTTATGCCAACGTCCTTGCATAAAATCATGACCTTCGGCATTTCTTGCATCATCAGGCCAATGATGTTCATCCCAGAAGGATTTATAATACGCAACTGTACTTTCTGAAAATCCGGATGGTTTACCTGCATGACAAGGATCGAATGCATTGAATGCAATATCTGTAACGACGTCGTAACAATTAACTTGTGTACAACCGACACATTCGATACCTTCGGATCTGTACATCAGAAGCATACTCACACGTACACGTACGCTCTGTTCGTGGTAGAGATCATCATCATCCATATGTATACAAATATCTGATTTTTCGAAACCGAGTTGACACATCAGATTACGTTTCGCACCAAGGATAAGACGTTTTCCATCGGGAGCTTTTACTTTTTTCAATTCGACAGAACCGGGCCATGTTTTTGCAAATTCATTGACGTTTTCTGTCAGTGTTGGATCATCTTCTCCGTCATCGACAATAATCCAATGTATTTTTTCATGTGGGTATGATTGTTTTAGCATATTATGTTTCATAAGTGGCCATAAATGTCCACGGTTTCCTGTAGGACAAATAACGGCGACTGTAGGTAAATTTTGTAATTTTCGTTGATCGAGTTGAATACTCGTATTATTACCAACGGTAATCATAGGAATATCACGTACACTAATGCTTGGACGAAAGTTTGCCATTTTATTTTTTAAGTTCTTAAAACACATAAATTTGAAAACAACAACAACGCATTATTATTTTTCTTTCAATTTTTTTTTTCAATTTAAAAAAAAATTAATTTTCGGATTCATATTTTCTTTTGACACTCTGTTTTGCAACTTCGTACTCTTCATTCGTCGGACGAAGTTCTGGATTTTTACCGTAAAGATATTGATTCGCAAGACGTTTCCCAATTTCGGAAGTACGTTCGAATGTTTCTCCTTCGGTAGCAGCACCTGTCTCTTGCATTTGCTTAGCAAGAAGGATATCGTGTGCAAGACTTGCATTAAATTCACCACTCAATGCAAGTGTTGTTAATTTCGGGAAGAGTTCTGCAAAGTGTGCATCTTCTCGACGTATCTGACGTGTAACGTTTGTGCGTACAGCGAATTCGTATGCTTCTAAAAATCGACCTGTTAATGACATTCTTTTTTTAAAGAATACGTTCAATTTTTTTTAATTCAATCGAACGAATTTATAAAATGGATCCATTACCTTGATATTTTTAATTCTCATTTTCAACAATGTCATTTTGTTTCAATACAGTGCCGATTGATGTCGAATAATTAATACTATTTTCACTTCCCTGCACGTTCACGTTCCCCGCACCAGCACCTTCGGTATTTTGGGAGTCCTCGAGTGCGGCTTGTTCACGAAGATATTTTGCTTTTTCAAGCGCAGAGAATTCCTTTGCAGCGTTAATCAATGTGTTCTTTCGTTCTTCGAAACGGATGTTTGATTTCTCTTGTTCGATACGATAATTCGAAATGAGTTCATTGAGGTATTCATCACTTTGTTGTTTGTTTGTCCACAACTTATTTAAAGTTTCACGATCGTGTGGGATTGTAATCAATTTACCCATTTCCATCACCATAATTGAATAAATATTATATCCGTACAGTTCTTTATGGTATTCACTCAACTTCTTTGCGAAACGTGTGGCTTCTTCTTGTGTAACGTGTGCTGAATATAATTTCATACCATATGCACCACCGGTACATACGTGTCCGAATGCCGGAGTTAAGAAACTAACAACCGCGAATTTGAGTTCCCCCCTATGTTCGTTACCGTTTTCATCGGTATAAATACCTTTTGAATATAATTCCTCTTCAGCGAGATTAATTTCGGGAATGTTTGTAGCCCGAATATTACGTATGGCACGATCGTGGAATGTTTGTAACATCTCAGGAGTTTCGACGTAATTGTCGACGGTGACACTTGGTTGATTTTGATTTTGAGAATCCATTTTTTTTTTAAATAATGTTTTGTATGTTTTAAATTAAATTTATTTTGGTTTATATAGTTCGACGTTAATATTGATAAGTGATTTCACGATAAAGAAAATAATAACAAGTGTAATTAGTAGACGAATGGTAGCACTAAGTAATTTTGCAAGTTGAAATTCAACTCCAAAACGTTTGAATTTAATTTCTTCGAGTGTTTTTTCATGATTTTTAAAAATACGTGCAATAATAGGAGAAACAATTGTATTCACAAATTCACCTACAAATACATTAATTTGTGTACTCATCATAAACGTAACACCTAATTTCAAAACATCGGATTGTTTTAAAAATCCTAAAAAAGTAATTTCTGACATTTTTTTCTTTTTTTAAATAGAAGGAATAAATTTCCATCCGAGTTCAGCACAGCACTTTTTCCAAATTTCATCTTGAAAATGTACACGATCGGTTCCCTTTAATATTTTAAAAATATGAAGAAGATGGCGTTGATCCAAAAGTTCTGAAAATTTTCGCAATAAATAAAAATAATTAAAAAAATGAACACGTCCGTGTGGAACGTGTTTCGCAAAAGGTTTGTTGACTTGTTCGAACATTTCATAAAATTTTTCTTCCAATGCTTTTGGAATTTTCGGAGGACGTATTTTACAGATACGAAACAAGATACTATATACTTTTTCAGAATATTTTGACATTTTAAGATCACGTTTTAACCATTCACGTATACGTTTGGGTGTGATCATAGATCTATTTTTTATCCTTTCTTTCAAAATTTGACGTTTAATCCCACGAATGACGTGATTAGGAATTGTATTGGCAGAATCTTCCGCTTTAATAATTTGATTCAAACATTCACGTAAATGATTCAAACGTTCATATTCAAATTGAATTGTATATTGCATGGTTTCGTCTGGATCATTAGAATCACGTTGGAAATGTATACAATTATTACAATTAGGACAAATACTAAAAGCTTCATATTCATCATGAAACCTTGGTACATTACAATTTTGACATATATTACGATCAATTTTGATCGTATTTGAATTTTTTATACTTTTATTTTCAAATTCGTAAACATTAGGTCGATAGATAACACCAAGCAATTCATAAAACGGTTCAATTTCATGATTTTTTAAAGTTTGTTCTTGTATAGCTACTAATTGTGATTGTGTTTTTGCGAGAAAATCTTGTACGAGTCCATCATTTTGTAAATAATCTATTTGTATTTTTAATTTTTGAATATTTTCTTCAATACGTATACAACGATTTGGGCAATGAATAAGTGCAAAATCGAGTTGTTGTTTCAGTTCATCTGCATTTTTTACATGTTCTTGTAAATCAAGAGTTTGTTGTATTCGAATTTCTTTCAAACGATTTTGATAAACATTGTATAAATTTTTGTATACGAATGAGTTCATTCGATTTTTTTTTAATTTTTTAAATAATAAAAAATACTAATAAATCAAAAACGTTAAAAAATGTATGATTCTCTCAAAAATACACTCTTTGAATTTCAAAGTCGTAATCCTCTCGTATACGACACTGTTTTAAATGACGTCAATATCGTTTTTGTGAAACAAACTGTTGAAAATCAACTTGAACGTAATTTTCCTGATTCTGATTTTATTGACGTCTCGTTTGAAATACTTTATCCACTCTTTTCGAGTCCAAATAACGACCCTACAGTATCATTAGCTGGTACAGTAAATAATATTAATAATATTTGGATTACCCAACTCATTGCACGTGGGAGTCCATCAGATATGAATAAATTTTGGAAACAAACGGTTGCTGCGAATTACAATATCAACCCAGAAGCAATTGAACGTCCACTTGCAACAAGTGTAAAGGGACGAAACAATATTTATGAATTACCACATCATGGAATTCATAAGAACAATAATAACGTAAATTCAACAAAGTTGTCACAATTTTTCTCGTAATTTTTGTAGAAAAAAAAGTATTGAATTTTTATAAAAATGTCAATTTGTATTGCAACACCTCATATGACAACGAATGAATTTGACGAAACGAAAATTCAAATTGGTAAATTAAGTAGAATACAAGATGGATATCTTATTCATATGAATTCTTTACCAAAAGCAAAATACGATGGTGTATTTTTTGTAATCCATTGTAAAATTCAACAAAGACCTGATGGTTCTTTTCAATTATTTGGTTCCAATGTTTCTTCTTTTTTAGAACGTTGGAATCAAGTATTATCACGTGTACTTGCTACACATTCGGTTACATTTGTTAAACAATATTACAATACAGACACGATCAATGTTCGTACAAAACGTACAAAATGGTTTCAATACAAAAAAGTGTATCAAAAGATTTCACAGTACGACATTGATCATCCACGTGAAGGTATTGCAGTCATTACAACCAAAGGACCATGGTTTCATACATCAAAAGCGTATACATCATGTCGTTGGCATTTACTTGAATTTTGTTCATTTTAATTCTTTTTTTTGACCATATTTTTTCGTTTAATGGTGGCTACGACGACGGCGGTGGCTGCGGCGCTTGGAAGAATGACGCTTACGGCCGAATGAAGCGGAGCGCTTATGGGAACGGCGGCGGTGACTACGGCGCTTCTTGGTACCGCTCTTACGATGACGTTTACCGAACGATGCAGACTTCTTATGGGAACGACGGCGGACACTTTTACGCTTACGTTTACCGAATCCGGCGAGATTAAGGAGTGGCATGTTTCCGAATTTACTGGAACGACGACGACGGTGACTGCGGCGCTTCTTGGTACCGCTCTTACGATGACGTTTACCGAATGAAGCGGAGCGCTTATGGGAACGACGGCGGTGACTACGGCGCTTCTTGGAGGAACGATGTTTACGTCCGAACATGTAATCTACATCAGTAGAACCGAACTTATTCTTCCTATTCTTACCGAACAGCATTTCCATAGTGGTATTACCAAGTGAGCTAACATCACCGTAACCGAAACCGAAACGAGCCTCGGCCTCATTCATAGCGGCGCCATAAGGGCCCATCATTTGTCCAAGAGACATAGCATTACCGTGATTACCGAAACGAGCCTCAGCCTCATTCATACCGGCACCATAAGGGCCCATCATTTGTCCAAGAGACATAGCATTACCGTGGTTACCGAAACGGGACTCAGCCTCACCGAAATTAGCGAAAGAGCCCATTGATTGACTCAGAGTGCTCATGCCGTGGTTACCGAATCGTGACGTACCGAAATGATTTTTAAGCATACGTGTCAGTGATTTCTTTGCTTTAACGAGTTTGGAGTTGCGACGTCCGCGACGCATAAACAAACTCTTTTTTGATGATTTTCGTCGACTAGTTCTACGTGGCATCTTGATATTTAAATTTAAATGTCTTTTATATTTACGAACAATATTTTTTTTTAGAATTTCAAAAAAAAAATTTGGAAGAAAAAATTTGGACGTTCGATTTTTTTTCAAATTAATAACAATCGATTTCAAAAGAATAAAAGTTCAAAACTCAAACATGGAAAGTCAAATTACAGTATCTGAATTCAATACACGTCAGTATTCGAAAGCAGTTGATGAATTTAATAAACGACTTGTGAAATTATCGAATGATTTGTTTGAGATTACAGGAAATGAACGTTTTCATAATTTTACTGAATATTGCACAAACGAATTCGAAATTGGGAAAAAGACAACATTTGTGTATCAATTTATACAAAAAGCAGAATCTGATATTTATGAACGTGTTGCAAAAGGTGATCGTTCGGTAATCAATAGTGACATTTCTGGAAATATTGATTTACGAATTATTGAAGAATTACGTCAAGTTTATACGACTCTTACGCAAAACAATCAAGACGTAATATTTAAATGTTTTCAACAAATTTTTCAAATTGCAAAATACATTAAGAATAATTTTTATGAACAATTACTGGAGGATTCAATATAATTTCTTTTTTTTATAATTTATTTTTTTAAGCAGAAGGTGATTGAACAACGACAGATTCCGTACGGACATCAAGATCAGCTTGAGGAATCACAGAAGGAATTGCAACAGAAGGACGTTCACCTGTATACACAGTTGAACTAGGACGGTACTTATCAAGAAGTGCAGTTACACCTTGTTTCTGGAATGATGTACGTACACCACTAATCATAGGACGAGGATTACGTAAAATTGCTTCTTGGTAAGAAATCTTACCAGATGTTTCCGCAGGTTGAGCAGCAGCTTCTTGACGACGTTTAGCTTGAAGTTCACGTTTCCATGTGGGTTCGAGTGTAAACTCTTCACGTGTTGAGAAATCATGAATATTTGTAAACTTACTACTCACGGGACCTGCACCTGCAGCAATCTTTTTCATAGCATTCGATGCCATATCAACAATAGGTACATTCACAGACGGAATAGCTGTAAAACTAGATTTAGAATGTAAATTTCTCTCGACAGGTTTTGTAGGCAGAATACTAGTATCGGGGGTAGCAAAAAATTTCACACTTCCATCAGGTTGTGCAATAGGAACAGGGAATAAAGCCATACCTTGAGGTGCTTTTGATACATGGGGTGCGTCAGGTTCATTACCGAATCTTGAACGATCCGAATGTTTTGTTTTTCCTAATGTAAATTTTTGTTTACCAGTACCAGACTGTGAATTCTGCATAATCATTTCATACGCGTCACCGAAAGATGTCATT